>Ga0256837_1000617_pt1 | contig 28899 bp, 29 predicted proteins | sample 4562384metaG_FD_185976 | JGI IMG/M metagenome (GOLD analysis project Ga0256837, IMG submission 185976) | Hydrothermal vent microbial communities from Guaymas Basin, Mexico - 4561-384 | ecosystem: Environmental > Aquatic > Marine > Hydrothermal vents | place: Mexico: Guaymas Basin | collected... | reverse complement strand
AACCGTTTTCATAAAGAATTTCACTCGCAACTTGTTCGATTTTACGTTTTACTTTGGCAGAACTACCGAAGTACAACTTAGAACCATTTGGAATCTCATGTTCTAATATCATCTATATCTCTTTTTTTTCTATTGCAGTTTTAAAGTAGGTCTCATTGTAAACTTTTGAAGCAATACCTGCATACTCTAAACGTCCCATACGGTGAAGTATCAACTCTACTGCGTTTACAACCCAGATGGACTCATACGGTGCGATAAGTCCCATCTGATTGATACGAAAGATCTTCCCTTTGAGGTGATCTTGTCCACCCGCTACATTGACACCATACTCCTCTTTTAACGCTGAACGGATTTTAGAGGCATCTTTGTCATCAATCGTTGTCATGCTTCTTGCCGGTACTTTTGGATATGAGTGCAGACCTATCGCCTCTAGTGCTGCTCTTGTTGCCTTTGCACGTCTTGCAGTGTTACAGTAAAGCACGCCAAAACCACCCTCTTTCTCAATCGTCTCTAAAACTTCCAAAAGACCTATGATAAGTGTTGTAGCCGCAGTATATGCAGTCGTATTTTGGCGCTGTTTTTTAATCTCAGAAGCAAGGTTGAAGTAGTAACCTTTTCCTGCACCTGTTTTTTCTATCGCTGCGTTTGAAAGACCCAAGATAGCAAGTCCCGGTGGCAGCATCAATGCTTTTTGGCTCCCTGCAATAAGACAATCAATATCTGTCACATCAATTCTCTCAACACCAACAGCTGTAATACCGTCTGCAATAATCATAATCTCAGGGTTTATCTCTTTTACTGCCTTTGCCAGCTCTTCAACAGGGTGGCGAAGACCACCGGCACTCTCACTTATCTGCACGGCAATTGCATCAATATCTGCGTTTGCTTTTACAGCTTCAACAACAGCTTCAACCGAAACGGGAGTATCCCACTCGTTTTTGATCTCAACCGAGCCGAGTCCGTGTGCTGCTGCTATCTTTCCAAAACGCTCACCAAACTTACCCGAGTTAACATTTAAGAGTGTTTTATGGCAAAGATTTATTACTGCTGCTTCCATTGCACCTGTTCCACTTGATGCTATCATTACGACTTCATCAGTATTGAAAAGTTTAAAAAGATGCGTACGCGTTTTTTCAAAAATCGCTTCAAATTCCGGTGTACGATGGTGCATAGTCTCATCGCTCATTGCATTACGCACATTTTGAGGTACCGGTGTCGGTCCAGGAGTAAAGAGTAACATAGTGTTTTCCTATTTAAATTGGAGTCTTTTAATGTTTAATTTTAAAAAAACCTCGTATTATATCGAAATATGTTTGAATTTTAGTTTTAAGGATAAAAATGACAATTTACGATTCTATTATTTTAGGGGTAATTGAAGGTTTTACAGAGTTTCTGCCTATCTCATCTACCGGTCACCTCATTGTTGCAAGTCAGTTTATGGGAATTGACCAGACCAATGTCACTAAGGCGTATGAAGTTATCATCCAGTTTGCTGCTATTTTGGCTGTCATTTTTAACTATAAAGATAAATTCACTTTTGAAAAAATTGAGCTTTGGAAAAAGGTATTTTTAGCATTTCTCCCTATCGGTGCTGTCGGCTTTGTATTTTCTCACCAGATCAAAGAGCTCTTTAGTATTAACATCGTTGCAATTATGTTTATAGTGGGCGGAGTTATCTTTTTGCTTGTCGAGAAGTTCTACATTCCCAATGAGGAGAAACTTATTGATGATGTTGAAGATGTAAATTACAAACAATCTATGTGGATTGGAATCGCACAGGTTTTTGCCCTGATCCCCGGAACTTCAAGAGCAGGTTCTACCATCATCGGAGCACTGCTTGTAGGTCTTAGCAGAAAAGCAAGTGCGGAGTTCAGTTTCCTACTTGCCTTTCCTGTAATGAGCGCTGTCACAGCACATGACCTGCTCAAACACTACCATGAGTTTTCAGCTGCAAATATCGATGCACTCATCGTTGGTTTTATCGTTGCGTTTGTAGTTGCCTATCTCACTATCAAACTCTTTTTAAAATTCCTGGAAAAGTTTACATTCGTTGCATTTGGAGTCTATAGAATTCTTTTTGGGGTTCTGCTTTTAACATTTTTTAACTAAAATAATTTTTAACATTTGGAATAGTAATTGCTACTCCTTTAGCATCTTAATGTTAAAGGAGATATCATGCAACACTTAAGCAGATATAACGCCCACCTACATTTGGTTTTAGATAAACTTGAATGCTCATTTTACGAGCTCAGCTGTAAATTTTTATAATACTTTTAGTATCTTTGAAGCCAAATCAAGAGCTTTTGAACGGTGAGAGAGTTTTTTCTTTATCTCATCGTCAAGCTCTCCTAAAGTTTTGTCATACCCAAGTGGGACAAACATCGGATCGTATCCAAATCCACCATCACCTTTTGCCTCTGTCAGTGCTGTACCATACATCCACCCGTGTACCGTTTTTTCAATCCCTTTTGAGACAATAGCAATAGCTGCCGTGTAAAATGCGGGAGAGCTCTCTACACCTTTATTCTTAATATCTTGCATTAATTTACTAAGATTATCTTTATCACTTGCATCTTCACCGCCATAACGCGCACTGTAGATACCAGGAGCACCATCTAAGACATCAACACTGATACCGCTGTCATCTGCCACGACAACAGCATCTTCATCACCAAGCGCCTTATAAACGGCTCTGGCTTTGATAAGAGCGTTCTCTTTAAATGTATCGGCATCTTCTATTATCTCAAACGCAGGTATCAAGTCAGTGTAAGGTACAACCTCATACTCTTTACATAACTCTTTAATCTCTCTTACTTTTCCTTTATTGGAAGTAGCCAGTACCACTCTTTTCAACTCAATTCCTTAAATTATCTTTTAAATAAATCATTTTATATTTTGCAAATCAATTATAAATAATAGTTGCTCTATAATTTCAAAATTATATAATAATTCACTTCAAAAAGGCTTTGCCATGTTTAAAAAAGTTTTTCCTCTCTCCTCAATTCTATTTTTGAGATTTTTAGGACTCTTTTTAGTTTTACCTGTTCTCTCTGTTTATGCACTTGATTTAAAAGGTGCTACTCCATTTTTAGTTGGTGTTATTGTTGGCGGTTATGCCCTTACACAAGCAATCTTTCAAGTTCCTTTTGGAAGTATGAGTGACAAAATAGGGAGAAAACCCACAATTCTTTTTGGTCTGCTTATCTTTTTGGTCGGCTCACTCGTATGTGCCTACTCAACTGATATCTACACCCTTATGATTGGTCGTTTCCTGCAAGGTGCCGGAGCTATCGGTTCTGTTGTAACAGCAATGATAGCTGACCTGGTAGAGGAAAAAACCCGTGGTCATGCAATGGCTATTATGGGCGGATTTATCGCTATGAGTTTTGCTATCGCTATGGCACTTGGACCTGTTATCGCTTCTCATTACGGTATTAGTACTATCTTTGTCATTACTGCTGTTCTTGCGCTTTTGGCAATTGTTATTTTATTTGTAAAGGTACCTACTCCGCCAAAGATTAAACATATCTACCATGGAAAAACAAGCACAAAAGATATTTTAAAAGATCCTAATCTTCTAGGTATGATCATCATTAATGCGATGCAAAAAGGCCTGATGACTGCTGCGTTTGTAATCATTCCTATCTTTTTAACAGATCCTCAGTATGGTTTTAACTGGGCAAAAAGTGACCTATGGATGGTCTATGCACCGGCAATGGTAGCAGGACTTGTTGCAATGGGACCTGCCGCAGTTTTTGGAGAAAAGAAAAATATTCCGAAACAGATATTTATGCTCTCTATCATTCTCTTTACACTCTCTTTTGTTTTAATGGGTACAACTGACTCCAGTGCTGTTTTTATCACCGCAGTTATCTTTTTCTTTGTTGCGTTTAACATGATGGAACCACTTGTACAGTCGATGATAAGTAAGTTCGCAAAAGTACATCAAAAAGGTGCAGCACTTGGGATTGCAAACTCTGCTGCTTATTTCTTCACCTTTATCGGTGGTACATTTGCGGGGCTCTATCTTGATATCAGCTCTCGTGAGACTCTTGGCCTTACTATTGGTGCCATTGGTCTTTTATGGCTTATATGGACTGCGCTTAAGATGAAAAACCCTCTAAGATACTCCCATCTTGTGATTCCTGAAGATGAAGTAGATTTTGACAAACTCAACACCCTTGAGAGTGAGCACATTGCAGAGTGGTTTATTAATGAAACAGAGAAAGTTGTTGTTATCAAATATGCAAGTGAAAAACTTGATGAGGATCATTTAAAAAGTAAAATTATCAAATAATTTTACTTTTTTGTATTGATTTATGTCATCATACGAAAAAAAAGAATAAGATAAAATACCCATAAAAAGATTTGATTATGAAAAAAATTTTCTTCCTCCTCAGCCTCAGTATAACCCTCTTAAATTTTGCTGGATGTGACAAAAAACCTCTCAGCACACAGCCCAGTGAGGTTCACTGGGATAGAGATATGTGCTCACGATGCGCTATGGTTGTAAGTGATAGAAACAACACCACACAAGTTATCAATCCTCAAAACGGCAGAGTCTATATGTTTGATGATATAGGCTGCATGGTTTTATGGTTTGACAATGAACAAATCCCATGGAAAGATAAAGCTGTGATATGGATAACAGATGCCCATACAGGGGAGTGGATAGACGCAAGAAAAGCTTTTTATGATACGGAGAACATTACCCCGATGGCCTATGGCTTCTCGGCACACAAATCAAAAGATACAATCAAAGCGGACCAAGAAATTGTCGATTATAACGAAGTTGTAAAAAGAGTTAAAAAGATCGGAAGATAGGTTTTTTATCTTCCATAATTAAATTAGGCTCTATAAAAGGAGCCAGATGCGATAAAAAATTAAGCAGGCTCATAACCGGGCTTGCGTAGAAAAATTTCACTTTATGATTATAGTGCCACAACTGATCAGCATACTGATAAACCTTAAAAGGTCTCTCTCCTATACCATCACCATTTATATCAAAACCTTCATACCTGTCCCAATAATTATACTCTACAAGATTTGATGACTCAAAGTTTTTTCCGGCATCCTTGACAACATCATTGATATTTGAAAATATTTTATTATTTGTAATTGTGTTATCTTTAATTGAAGCATGAAAATGCAAAGCTTCACCATTATAGGAGATTTCATTACCGATAATGTATCTCTTCATCCCTTTTGCCTTCTCCTGCCCTTGAATGTAAAGAGCCTTGGCATTAAAACTAACTCTATTATTTTTAAAAACAAAATTAGCAACGCCTCCTATCATTACACCAATACCGGCAGCACCATTAGAACTCAAAATTTCATTTCCGATTACTTTGGTATTTTTAGCTCCCATAAACATCATCGCTACAGAGTTATATTTGTAATGGTTGTCACGAAATGTGTTGTTATTGCTTAAAGAAAGATGTGTCGCAAAACGGTTACCTATAAATATATTTTTTTCAAAAAGATTATAGTGAGAATAGTCGAGTGTTACATCTCTTACATTCTCTATAGTATTTGCTTTTACAATATTATGATGAGCATAGTAGAGCTTGAGGGCATTACCTCGAAGAGGTAATGTGTTGTTTTTTGTCGTAATATAATTATGTTCAATAACTGAGCTGTCAACTCTGTCCATATCCACACCATACAAAACATCTGATATACGACAGTAAGAAATCTCACAATTTTGTACCTGCTGCATCGATACAGCTGCATCGATTTTCTGCATATTCATACCGCTATGTGTAATATGCAGATGCTTCAGTACGACAAAAGAACTCTTTATGACAACAACACTCCCTTTGCCATCTCCTTTGATGACAACATTATCACCAATCCCCTCAATCGTTAGTGGTTTATTTATATAAATATTACCTTTATAAATACCTTCTTGCAGCTTTAATGTAGAGTAAGGGGGAGCAGCATCTATAGTAGCCTGCAGTAGATTTGAAAAAAGGAGTGTAGGAAGCAACAATAAATATAAAAAGAAGAACTTCATCCTACTGTATCCTTTAAAAAACTAGTAAAATCTATGTATCTCTTCCATTATATTGGCAAACTCTACATCATCACCCTTCTCTTTTAAAAATGAGATGAGATATTTTTCACTTGCATCAACACCGTCACTTTTCTCAATTTTTAAAAGTTCAGCGTAAAGTTCAGCGATAATTTCTATAACATGCTTTGAGATAGTTTTTCTTGAAGCATGATAACCAATAACTTCACCGGTATCTGTATTTTTTCTAATTTCAAATTCAGTAAAAATCCAATAATATCGTCCATCTTTAGCCAGATTTTTTACAACGGCATTGATATTTTTACCTTGTGATATAGTTTCCCAGAGAAGTTTAAATACAACCTTTGGCATATCAGGATGACGCACTATAGAGTGCGGCTTTCCTATCAACTCATCTTCAGAGTAACCACTCACTTCCATAAAATAGTCATTTACATAAGTAATCTTACCTTTAGCATCAGTTTCACTTACAATATATCTTTTAGGATCTAGCTCTATCTCTTCATCTATTGGTGCTGGTTTATTCATTATTGTGCTCCATTTAAAAGTTTTATAAGACCGTAGTTTACTTCTCTAAAACCAAGTATCCGTGCCCCGTGATGTTTTTTTGAAAATTCTTCTGCCGCTTTATACGAATCAAAGGCCACCAAATCATCACCACCCGGGGAGGTAACATCACTGCCGTAAACAAAAAATGCTCCTTTGGCCTTTACCGCTTTCCCTGTAGCATAATCAGTAACATATATATCTTTAAAATCCTGTTCACTTGTAATATGATAGTCATTATACCAAGAAGCAGGATGTAAATAGAACTCAAACATACCTTTTGGTGAAGAAAAAAGTACTTTTTTACCATTTGCCAAATCTATCTCACTTACCCATAAAGGGTACTGATAAAGCTTCAGATGGCGTATCTGTCCGACTTCATCCTTGTCATACTTAATCTCATATGAAAATAATAAACTTGAAAATATCAATAACCCAATTACAAACTTTACCATAACAACTCCTATACCAAATCTTTTTTCTCAAATATTTTATAGCCTAAAAATGCAAATAAAAGACCTAAAACAAGAGGATAGCCAATAGAGACCAAAACAAATACTGTTTGACTCATAGAATCCAATATGTAAAACGCAACAGGTCCCATAACCGTAAGTTCAGGGTCAAATAACGAGATTGCAGCAACACGAAAAATCTCCATCGGATTTATGAGACTGATAAATATAATAAGACCGGAACTCATTCTCTCTTGCATCATTAAAGAGATAAGTGCAATATCAATAAAAGCAAGCAAAAATATCCATATAAAAAATGATAGTCCAAGTGCCACTTCAGAGGATTTTACAAATGAAGATATAAAAAACGCTATACCTAAAAATGCACTGCTCATTGCAAACAATAGTCCCGTATAGAGGAAGAAGATACTCCAAGGTATTGCTGCTCCTTTAAAAGCTCCGTAAACCACAGCTATGGCCATAGCAAAAAAGACAGGAAGATAAACAGTAATAAAACGTCCAATGACTTTTCCCCAATAATACTGCTTGAGTGAAATTGGAAAAGAGAGCATATACTCTAAAACATGGCTGTCCCTGTCTCCTGATATTGAACGTACAGTCGTAATGAGTATAAAAATCGGTAAAATCACAATAGTAATTTGAATATACATCAATAAAAGACGACTCAGTCCACTAAATCCCATTACCTGTGATTCTGTTACTCCCGCTATAAAAAAGAGCGCAATAAGACCGCCAAATACAAGAGAATAAACTACAAACCATTTTGCCCGAATAGATTCTTTTAAATCTAAATATGCAATTAAATATAAATTTCTCATCTAAAATCTCTCATCTGATACAATTTTGCCTAGATCCATATAAATCTGCCGATTTACTAAGTCTTTCACCTCTTCGAGCCTGTGAGTAACAAAAAGAAGTACTTTATCTTCTTCATTCTGTTTAAGAAGTCTGTAAAAATCATCTCTGGCTTTTGGGTCAAGATTTGCTGTCGGTTCATCATAAATGATAATATTACTTTTCTTTGCCAAAGAGATGGCAATAAGAAGTTTTTGCTTCATTCCACCACTGAGTTTAAAAAATGATTTATTTAAATTTGCATTAATATCAAGTTTCATCTCATTTGCGTAATGTTTCATCAACTCTTTATCTACTTTCGCACTTACAGCAACATACTCCATCAGTTCATGAATACTGAGCTTTATAGGAGGTGGCAACTGTGGTACGAAACTGATATGATTTAAAACATCAAGACGGTTTTTAATAGGGTTAAGCCCGTTAATAAGCACTTCACCTGCGTTTGGATGATAATAACCCATGATGGAGCGAACAAGTGTTGTTTTACCCGCACCGTTTGCTCCCATTAAAGCTATTGATTCATTTTTTTTAAACTCGCATGTAATACTATCAAGAGAAATATTTGTACCGAATTTCTTTGTAAGATTTGTAATTTTTATCATATTTATACCAAGCTTTTTAATCTAAAATCAAAATTCAAAGCATCTGCATGACAAACATCTATACAGCGTCCACAAAGCGTACAATCAGCACCTGTAATATACTCATGTGTAATGCCCTCTTCTTCTCTTTGTTTATCATATTTGGCTTTTGTGATCTCTAAAACCTGATTTTCAAAACAGACATCACTACAAACCATACAGTGATCACAATTATCATTCCACTCTACACGTAATGCAGAAACTTTTCCTATCATTCCATAAGTGGTACCAATAGGACAGATATATGTACACCATGCCCGACGAGCAAAGAAGACTTCAAAAGCGAATACTATCAAAACCCAAACCAAAGATAGACTCCAACCATACGCAATAGTACGGCTTAATATCCCCACAACACTAAATGTTTCAAAGACCAAATAGCCGCTTGTAAACGCCAGTATCAAGAATATTGCCCAAAAAAAGTATTTAATACGATGGTCAAAGTTTCTATCTTTAATAATTTTTTTTGTGACCAAAGTATTGTGCCACTTCTCGCCGATTTCACTGAGTATCCCATATGGACATACCCAGGCACAATAACTGCGACCACCAACTAATAGATAAAACACCGTGATAGTGCTCACTCCAATAATGATATTTATATGCAGATGATGTTCTGCCATAAACATCTCTAGAGTGGTGAAAGGATCAATCAAATGAAAACCCAAAAATCTTGAACCGTTCAATGTGCCTTCTAACGTTTGTATATCAATAGCAAAAGAGAGGAAAAACAGCAGATGAACAGAGATAACAACAATCCATCTTTTTGCGCGAATACTTAACCTCTTCTTCCCATCTTTTGTTGTAGTAAAAAATGTTGATAAAAACGATGTTCTTTTTATGGTCTCTCTACTATTATACTTATCCATTACCTTACCCTATTTTTTAGAATCTTCAAGCGCCTTTTTTCGTGCCGGAAATTCTCCTATCTCTTTTGCCAATCTTTTTAAATCATCTTGTGACAAATGTAACAAAAGACCTCTCATAATCATATTCTCTTTTCTACCTGCTTTAAAATCATCCAGTTTTTTGTAGATTTCATCAGCATTTTCTCCAAAGAGTTTAGGACCCATCAGTTTTTTACCATACTGCATACCGCTACCATCTACACCATGACACGATGAACACTTACTTTTATACTCATCACTTACTTTAAAGCTACCAACATTACCTGCCTTATCTCTAAGCGCAGTAAGGGCTTCATTCTCTTTTTCTCTATCACTTTTTTCTTTAGGTGCATTATGTGTTGTCTTACTGGCTTGTCTGTTACCCAAATCTTGAATAATTTTACCAGCCTCTCCGCCATTATAAGCACCACCATTGGAAGCCACCCATGCCATCAGACCAAGTGTCAACAGTGTAAAGAATCCTGCTATTATATTTTTCATTTATCTGTTCCTTATCTTTTGAATTTGTAAATTAAAGTTATATATATCTTGAGCAATCTCTCTTATCTCTTTATCACTCATATTATGAATCAAGTCATTCATAAACACATTCTTCTTTTTTCCAGTTTTAAAAGCAGCTATTTTATTATAAATATAATCAGCATCCCGTCCAAGAAGTGATGGTCCAAGAACACCATTTGCATAATCATCATGGCAGGCTGAACATTTTAATCTAAATGTAGGGCTTAACTGTCTTGATAACAAAGAGATTTGTACACGTTCATAAGGACTTCTAATATGCATTTGAGCATCTAATACTGTTCTTGGTCGCACCCTGACTGAAGCATCTTCATTTGCAGGCTGTGCATTTTGGTCATACTCACTTTTTTCACCGTAATCATAATAAAATGAATTTTTATTGGCAGATTTTCCTTTTTCAATATTCTCTTTGTCTGATTTCACTTTAAGAGCATACTCATTACTGTTTGCAACCACTTCTATTTTTGGACTACTTTTACTTGTCGTTGACACTACAGTATCACTCTTCTCATTAGACTCTTGTTTGTCTCCACATGCGGAAAAACCAACAACTATCAAAAAAGATGATGCTATAAAAAAGTTCTTCTTGTATATACCTAAGCTACTCAATTCCATAATTTTCCCTTAACTTTTATTTCCGTAATATTCATCATACGTCATTCTCGGTTTCACAACAATGGAAGGTCTTGAAGTAGGGCAGACATCTTGACATGCACCACAACCTATACAGCCATCATAAATTTCCGGTCTTTGTCCACCTTTTGCGTCTGGTACCATAGATATAGCACTCAAAGGATTTGGTACAGGACACATCTCTGCACATAAATTACATGCTTCTCCTTCTCGACCCATAAACTTTTTAAGCAGCTCTTCCTCTTCAGGTGTTACATTTCTTACAGATTTTGTAAAGGCCAGCATCTTATTATCATAACCTTCTGGAATTGGTGTACGACTAATACCCAAACAGGTATCTGGAAACTCTAATACAGCAATTCCCATTTTAATATCCTCAGCCTTTTCCGTTTTATGATCTAGTGCACCACTCGGGCATGCCAAAACACAAGGAACAGCGTTACAGGCATAACAAGCTCTTTCATCAGCATCTATATAAGGGGTTCCCTCTCCATGTCCTGCATTTATATCATTTAATTTTATAGAGTGATATGGACATACTTGTAAACATTGCCCACATTTAATACATAGTGCTAAAAAATCTTTCTCAGGTACTGCTCCCGGTGGTCTAAGCTTATTCTCTTTCCCTTTAAGATAAGGACTAAAAACTATACCACCACCTAAAACAAGACCCAAGACACCTAGAGTAGAATATTTAACAAATTCTCTTCTGTCTGTTTGTACTTTTTTTGCCATAATTATCCTTTATTAAAGTGCTTTATACATTTTTGGTTTTTTGTCTTCCATTAAAAACAAAGGTTTAGAAAACGGAGCTAATTTTGCTAAAAAATTGAGCAATGATATTACCGGAGAACCATAAAAAAACTTCACATTATTGTTATATATCCAGAGTTGATCAGCATATCTATATACTTTATGTGGAGTATCCCCTATACCGTCACCATTGTTATCAAATCCTATATAGTTATCCCAATAATTACCGACAATTTCATTTGCTTCTATTCTATCTCGTTTAGAATCATTTACTATATCTTCAATATTTCCCATTACAATATTATCTTTTATAATATTATCAATACTTAGAGAGTGAAAATGAATTGCTTCTGCATTATATAAGATTTTATTACCCTCTATATAATTATGTGTTCCTGGTTCAAAAGGAGAACGGTCAATATACATCCCCTGAGCATTATAAATGACTGTATTGTTTTTTAAAGTAAAATTTGAACAATCTTTTAAGCCAATCCCCATACCGGTTGCACCTAAAGAACTTTTCACAATGTTATCCGTGGCAATAGAGTCCTGAGAATACATAAAAAAAATCCCTACGGAATTATTTTCATAAATATTATTTCTAATGAAATTCTTTCCTGCGTACATAAAATGTAAAGAATATCTGTTATATTTACCAAAATTTTTCTCTATTACATTCCCATGAGAATACCACACAACCATATCTCTTGATTTAATTAAAGAGTTCGATTTAATAATATTGTTATTTGAATACCATAAGCGTAATCCATCTCCACGTAAACCCAAAGCAAATTTTTTCGATGTAATATTATTATCAGCTATAATAGAGTTATCTACCATCTGCATATCAATACCAAAAAGGCAATCTTTGATAACACAATTGCTCACTTCACACTGTTTTATCTTCCCCATTGCACCATTTTTTGCCATTGCAATAGCAGCATCTAACTTTTCATGTCTAGTCCCACTATTAATAATAGTAAGATTTTTCAGTGTGACATAAGAGTTTTGAATTTTAATGACAGTGCCTTTATTCTCACCATCAATAATAACGCCTTTTTCCTGTCCAATAATTGATAATGGTTTATTGATTAAAATACTACCTTTATAAACTCCTGCATAGAGCTTTAAAATTGACCCAGCAGGTGCTTTATCTATTGCATCTTGCAGCGCATTTGCACTTAAAGAAGATATAACAACAGTAGCAATAATCAATAAAATTTTAAACATTAGTGAAACCTATTTTCCTTCATTTTCCATCTCTTTAAGTGCTTTTTGCTTTGCAAAAAATGCAAGAAGACTAAAAAGACTTATCAAGAGTATCATGTAAAAACCTATTGTCGGGTATGAATGCGTCGTAAACTGTGCAATTTTCCCGTCTCCAAAAACGGTTGGCATAAATGGTTTAATTTTAAAAGCACCCCAGTCATGTAAATTATGTCCAAACCAATAGAGCCAATAAGAGTAATCCGCTATAAAAATCACTGGTAAAGCAATAGGAATAAGCATGATATAACTAAAAATTTTCTTATTATAAATCATAAACAATATCATTCCTAAAGAGAGTGCTAAAAGAGCATACGGTCCTATTGCACGTTCAAAATGTCCACCTCTCCACATCGGGTCCATTCCTACATAGTGATTTATCGTATCCATTTCGTGAACTTCTCCACTGTAACCGTCAAAGTGAAAATATACAGGAATCCCCTGTGGAAATGCTTTTTTCGGATAGTTTGGTGCTTCTAATGATACGGCCCAGATAGGAAGGGATGCCGGTCCAATTTCTGATTCACTCTCAATCATCTTATCTAGATCATTATGAGCACTTTCAGGAGTAGCTACACTCTTATATCTACCTTTGTTGTAAATATTCCAAACTGCCTTACTTAAAGGGCTTATCTCGCTAATTTTTCCCTCTTCTATTTTATTCAATGTGCCATGAAACGCAATCATTGGGAAGGTAAAAGAGAAAGTTAAAATCAATAAAGCTATAAAGGCAAAAATCCTAGCTTTTATTAAACTTGGGTGCATAATAATTCCTTGTTAATAATTTAAAGTTTATTATTGTATCCAGATATAAATTGTATAAATTTGACTTAAGTCAAGTAAAAAAAATGGTGGGAAAACTAGAAGAAAAAGCGAGTATGGATTATAAAATCCATACCACGCTTTGAAGATGTAAACACTCTATTTCTTAAAATAGATTTGCATTTTCGTCTACCCATTTAAAGTATTCGATAATGTTATCTACTTCCTCTTTTGTCATATGTTGATTAGGCATTCTTAAATTAAAGTAATTAATCATACTCTCTACATATGGATCTTTATATTTATTAGATGGATTCAAGATAAAATCTTTTACCCATTTTTCAGCATTTTCATGTCTTAAAAGTACACCTGTCAAGTCTGGTCCAGATGAAACTTTACCAATAACGTGACAACCACCACAACCACCTTCACCGAACGCTCGCTCACCAGCAGCAGCAGCAGCAGATTGTTTTGTTGCAACTTTTTTTACAAGTAAATTTTTCGCTCTGATTCCAACATCGGCAGTTTTAACCATATATTGCCAAATCATATTTTCAAAAAGAACAGCTTTTTCTAAATCGCCCTCTTTAACAGCTTTGTCAGAAAGTTTTTTCTGTCCAGCAATTTTTCCATATTGATCCAATGCATCTTCAACAAGTGCTTTTACAGTTGGATATTTTTCATAATGGTTTGCTTTTAAGAATTTAACAACAGATTGAATAACTGCATCAGTTGCATTATTCACAGCAACAGTTTTGTCATATTCAGCTTTTAACTCCGCTTTAGACATTGTTTTCATTTTAAGTTTTTGAGCACTAACATATTTTTTGTTAGGATCTTTAACCATTAAATAACCCATCATCTCTAAGTGAAGGGCAGAACAGAACTCTGTACAGTAGTAAGGGAATACACCTTCAATATCAGCTTTAAATTTAACAGATGCTGTTTTACCTGGCTCTAATGATGCGTGTACATCAAAGTTGTCAACTGTAAATCCGTGAGTTTCATCTTCCGCTCTTTCAAGGTTAGTAAGATAGAAAGTTACTGTATCACCTTTGTTAACTGTTACTCTTTCAGGATTGATGTGAGATCTAACCAAAGTAGCATATACCGTTACATTGTGCCCATCTCTTACAACTCTCTCTTGACCTGCTAATGTTTTCCCTTTGGAAATTTTACCGGTTCTTGAGTTTGTACCCATTTTATAACGTACTTCAGGATGAAGTTTACTCATACGGATAGCAACTGCTTGGTGAGGTTCACCTAAAGGAATTGGCATATCATAAAGAAGATCCATTTTTTTACCACTAATATCAATCAACTGGTGATTTTGTGGGTGTAGTGGACCAACTGGATCAAATCTGTCAATCGCTAGTTTATTCAAAGAGATAATATATTTCCCTTGAGGATCAGCAGATTTACCTTCCATACCACATAAGTGACCAACGTTATAGTGTACATTTACTTTATCTAAAACTTTTAAATGTTTATAATCCCATTTTACAATTTGAGAATCAACATATAAAGATGTATAGATTACACCATCTTTCCATTTTGCACCATATTGGTTATGTAGTGGCCCAAGACCTAGCTCAACTTGACCATGCAGTGAGTCTTTCATACTTAAGATTGGAATCCCGTATGGATCTTTACCCGCATATTTATGATCTTTAATTAATTTTTGAATTTTACTCCATTTATATACACTCGCATGTGTATCAAGCTTACCACAAACTACGATATATTCACCATCAGGAGAAACATCAACACCGTGTGGTGATTTTGGCTCTGGAATTAAAAAGAGTGCATTATTTGCAACTGCAACACTCATCGGAATTACTTTAATTCCATTGATAACTTTATAGTTTTTCTTATTGTGAGTAAGTTTTTCTAATTTTTTCCAGTTATATACATGTAAAAAGTCAGTATCGTTTCTTGAACAACCTGCTTCAAATGGAGGCATACCTACTTCGATACCACCTGTGTACATTTCAGAGTTAAATGAGTTCGTAAAACCCCATCCATCAGAAGCACCTTTACCGGCATCACTTAAATCTTGCATATATGGAGGCAATTCAAGTACGAAAGATTTCTTCTCGTTGATACGCCCTTTTGTATTATTGAACTTCCAAAAAGTTATACCACCACGGTATGTCTCTTTATACTCTTCAATTGGATGATAGTTGTTATCAAACGGTGCAGCATACTGAGAAGCTTCTAGAATATACTCAGAATTTGGTGTAAAGAAAGCCCCACCATGATCTGATTTAAAAACAGGATTAACAACGATCTGTTTTGTCTCAAAGTCATTTAGATCAAGAATAGCAATACGTGGATTGGCTTTATCATTAATTGCTAACCATTTACCATCATAAACACCATTTGTTTCGGAAAGTCCCGGGTGATGAGTATCTCCCCAATTGATCTCACGACCACGAATATTCCCTTGTCGTAAAACTTTTTTACTCTCTTCATCATAACCATATCCTTGCCATGGTTCCGGAGTAAATACACCTATATATTTTAAGATTTTCATACTAGGAACACCATAGACCATCATTTGTCCAGATTGTCCGCCAGAACTAAATATCATAAATTCATCTCTGCCACCACTTGGTGTATAAGTTTTTGCAGCATGAATTACATCATTTTCTGTAAGTCCCCTTGCTTTCATCACTTTTTCAAGCTCTCCCCCACTTGCAGATACCATTGTAGCTGCTAAAGAAGTCCCCAAAAGAAGTGAAGTTAGCTTGCTTATTCTTGTAGCCATCTTACTCTCCTTTATTTTTCATTTTGGAAAATAATCCCAAATGATAGAAGAATAATAATATATATTGAAGTACAATAATTTGACTTAAGTCAAATTGTTAAATTAATTTTATTTTTTAAAGTTTTCTAGATTTTTCTTTAAATTTTGTAGTTTTTGCGCTGTATTACTTAACTCTTCTAGGGCTTCTATCATTATATTTTCTTTCTTGACAAGTTCTTTATCTAAGCTACTATCACGATCCATGACCGTAATTAATTCCAATAAATCTTCTATGTTTTTCTCTATCTGTTCTAAAGAGTTTGTTGTATTTTGCATCGACTGCACCGATAAGTCTATAGAGTCATTTATCTGTTTAATTAAAAAATTAAAATCAGCAGAAGCTTCTGAAACGGCATCAAGACTAGGCCCTAACTCTATTGGTCTCACACCCTTCACAGTTGATTTTTGTATAATATTTTTTGAGGTATGTAAAAATTTCTGCATAAAAAGCATCAAATCTTTTAATTGTGTAAAAAGATAAAGCAACAGCAACAAGAGAGTAATAAACAAAGATATCTGTATAAGTTTATTTCTCTCTTTTATCTCATTAAAATAATCTTTATGCACCTCAATCAGTTTATTAAACTCTACAACTAACTTTAAATTTTTCTTATATATCTCATTTACAATTTTTTCTAATATTATTGTTGCATATGGATTACTAATTTTACTCTTATCTCGAAATTTTTGAACCAACAGATAAAAATCATTCCATAACAACACTATTTTCTCTGTCTCTTTTTTGATTTCATCTGCTTGAATATAATCTAAGCTTCTATTTCTATTATTCATATTATTTATAAATAATTTAATAGAATCATTAAGCTGCTTTGTAGAAGCATTTTTATTTTTATATATATAAAAAATGTTTTTAGATATCTCTTGTGTAAAAGCTTTTTGTTCGTTGATAGTCTTAAGAAAATTTAAGTTACTGCTGTCTTGTGAAGAAATATACTTGGAAAAAAATGCAAGAGTAATAAAAACAATTAATATCAGAGCACCAACAAACTTTATCTTATTCATCTATTTTATCCTTATACACTTCTTGCAATGCTTTTTTGTCTAAGACTTCAACCTTTCCATGTATTATATCAATAGTTTTATTTCGCTTGAGTCTATTAAGCACACGAGAAAGTGTTGCTGGCTGTATATGAAGCATTGTAGAGATATCGTGACGTTTAAGTTTGTTAAACATTTGTAAATCATCATGTATCATTAAACTCACTTTTGAAACAGCATCAAAAATAAATTCTCTATTAATTAAAGATTGTAACTGCAGTGATCTATTTAAAATTTCTCTGCTCAAAGCTTTACATAAAATATTATTATCTAAAAAATATTTTTTAAATTTCTTATATTTTATACTCAAAACTTGAGAATCTTCAATAAGCTCAATATTTGAAAAAGTTTGGAAAGAGCAAGTGTCAAGATTTGAAATTTCTGAAATCATAGAGTTTGCATAAATATAATACAAAAATACTTCATTATCATATTTATCTATTTTATAACTTCTAGCTAAACCTGATACTAAAAAAAGCAGTTCATCGCTTTGAGAGTGTTCATAAGAGTAGATATAACCTTTTGCATAGTGATGTATTGTTGTAATGGAAGATAAAGTATTAATCTCATCTTCATTTAAAGTAGAAAAAAACTTTTGAGATTTAATAACATCAGTAAGGGACACAGTCTATCTACCTAATGGCAGGATAGTTACATTTATCTTTTGTCACATCAAATCTAAATAGTAATTTTTTACTTTTTGCACTTATATAAAGATAAGAAATATTTATACCGGCTTGTAAAAATCTTTTTGAAGATTGACATAGACCGCTTGTAATAGCTTTTTGCATCCTACTGTGATCTTGCTCACGTATTTCTCTATCACTTTTTTTCTCATCATTTATGAAAAATCTGTAAACAAGAGTTGCATTATTATTTTTAATGCTTTGCAGTGTTGTATATTTGTCAATTTTTGCAGGAAGATTTTTGGAGATCTCTTTTGCAGCCAAAGTAGCTATCTCCATATTTTGTTCTCTCATCTTTTCTTGTGATACATCTTGGTATTTTACCGGCATATCTTGAGCCAAAAGATTTTGAACACAAATACTCAGCAGTGCATATGTTAATAAGAAAATTTTCATTAAGAACCCTCTGTTTTTGAAAACATTATACACCACCGATAAATACCAAAAGATGATATTTATCAATAATTACTTTTTAGGTACCACGTACATATTATAATAACGACCTTCAAATTTTGGCGGTTTCTCCATTGTAGCAATATCTTCCACCATCGGCCAAACTTGTTCAAGTACTTCACGTGCAGCTTCAGGATGTGCCATCTCACGACCACGTAAAAATACTCTAAATTTCACATGAAAACCTTTTTCTAAAAATTCTCTTGCATGTTTTACTTTGTATGCAATATCATTTTCTGCAATTTTCACAGAAAGTTTTATCTCTTTTACAACAATTTTGACTTGATTTTTACGCTGTTCTTTGAGTTTTTTCTCTTCTTGGTATTTAAACTTACCATAATCCATAATCTTAGCAACAGGTGGTTTTGCATTTGGTGCAATCAGAACTAAATCTAATCCCAACTCATTTGCTTTTGTCATAGCCTCATCAGTAGAGACAATCCCTAGAGACTCTCCACCATCTACATTACATCTTAATTCAGGAACACGGATGTCATCATTCATGATAACGCGGTCTTTGTTTTTACTCAAAAATTTACCTCATTTATTTTAGTTTGGATAAGCTTCAAGAAATCTTCTTGGCTTAAGTTATACTGCTCTCTAGTACGTCTATCACGAACAGCTACAGTTTTATTTTTTATCTCTTCATCACCAACGACAACTATCATCGGTACACGAGTTTTCTCTGCAGTTCTGATTCTTTTGTTTAATGAATCATTCTTCGCATAAATTTCACTATCGGCATTAATATCGATAAGTTTATCTGATAAAAGCTTAGCATATTCTTTATGACTCTCTGCAACAGGAACGATTGCAACCTGAGTCGGTGCAACAAACATTGGAAATTCTCCTGCATAATGCTCTGTCAAAATCCCTATAAAACGCTCAAAAGAGCCTAAAATAGCACGATGAATCATTACCGGTTGGATCTTATCATTATCTTCACCGTTATATTCAAGTTTAAAACGTTCAGGAAGATTAAAATCTAACTGAATTGTTCCACACTGCCACTCACGACCAATGGCATCAGTGATTTTAATGTCGATTTTAGGACCATAAAAAGCCCCGCCACCCTCGTCTATCTCATATACAAGTTCATTTTTGTCCATTGCATTTTTCAGAGCCTGTGTAGAAATTTCCCACACTTTGTCATCACCGACAGCTTTTTCCGGTTTTGTACTTATCATCATTTTATAGTCAAAATCAAAAGTTGTCATAATTTTATCTACAAAATCAACAACCTCAATGATCTGTTCTTCAATCTGATCAGCACGACAGAAAATATGTGCATCATCTTGTGTGAACTCTCTTACACGAAAAAGTCCATGAAGTGCCCCTGTCATCTCATGACGATGCACAACACCATACTCAAAATACTTAATCGGAAGATCACGGTATGAGTGAAGCTCATCTTCATATACTTTAATATGCCCGACACAGTTCATCGGTTTTACACCGAATTCGATATCATCAATCTTAGTGAAGTACATATTTTCACCATAGTTTTGATAGTGCCCTGATGTCATCCAAAGATCTGAACGCAGCATCTCAGGTCCACGAACAGGCTCATAGCCACGTTTTCTATGTGCTTTAAAAAGAAGTGACTCTAAACGGGCACGAAGACGTCCACCCGCAGGAAGCCAGATAGGAAAACCAGCACCTACCTCTTCACGGAAAGTAAAAAGCTTCATCTCATTTCCAAGCTTACGGTGATCACGTTTTTCAGCTTCTGCAAGCATATCCATGTGTGCTTTAAGTGCCTCTTTTGTTGCAAACGCAATACCATAAATACGTGTCAACATCTCATTTTTAGAGTCACCACCAAGATAAGCACCTGCAATTTTAGTCAGTTTAAAATAACGAATAAGCCCAATATTTGGCAAGTGCGGTCCACGACAAAGATCTTCAAATTCACCTTGCTTATAGATAGTTACTCTATCAGATGGAATACGTTTCATCACTTCAAGTTTCAAATGATCATTTGCAAACTTCTCTTTAGCTTCATCCATAGAAATTTCGTACTTTTCTATAGGATATTTTTTCTTTGCAAATGAGAGCATCTGCTTCTCTATCTTTTTCAAATCTCCAGCACCTATTTCGGCAGAAGTTTTAAAATCATAATAAAATCCCTCTTTTACAACAGGCCCTACATAAAACTCTGCATCTGGATAGAGTGATTTGATAGCCTGTGCCATCAAGTGTGCAGTAGAGTGGCGAAGTACTTCTAATGCTTCAGGAGAGTTATCTAGATGAATCTGTTCTCCCTCAAACCCCAGCTCTTTTGCTGTTTGTGTATCAATAATCTCACCATCTTTTTTTATAGCAATTTCATTCAAAATATCTATTCCTTCGATTATAATTCTGTTTTAAGTACAGCACCGTTAGATGCATTTGAAACAAGAAGTTGGTAGCGTTTAAGCCACTTTGATTTCACTTCATTTTTATACGGCTTGTAGTGATCTTTTCTTCTTGCAAGCTCTTCACCGTCAACATTTAACTGTAAAATATGCTTATCAACATCAAGTTCAATCTCATCACCATCTTCAATTAATGCAATAAGTCCACCCTCGGCAGCTTCAGGAGAGACATGCCCGATCGAAGCACCTTTTGTTGCACCAGAAAAACGTCCATCAGTAATAAGCGCAACACTCTCACCAAGTCCCATTCCTTGAATAAGTGCCGTAGGAGCAAGCATCTCTTGCATTCCCGGTCCACCTTTGGGGCCCTCGTAGCGAATAACAACAATATTCCCCGGTTTTACTTTATGTGCCATAATTCCCGCAATTGCTTCTGGTTGAGAGTTAAAACAGATAGCAGTCCCTTTAAAATGACGCATACTGTCTACAATTCCCGCAGCTTTAATAACAGCACCCTCGGTTGCCAGGTTTCCAAAAAGAATAGAGAGCCCGCCAACAGGAGAGTAGGCATTCTCATTTGTATGGATAATCTCAGTGTTAAGAATTTTTGCATCTTTGATACGTTCACCTAAAGTTTCACCCGTAATTGTCAAAGCATCAAGATTTAAAATATCTCCTCTGCGTGATACTTCATGCATCACTGCGTTTACTCCACCCGCATCATCTATATCTTTCATATGAACAGTTGTTAATGACGGAGATATTTTAGCAATATGCGATACTTTTTCTGCAATAGCATTGATATTTTCAATATGAAAATCAACATCTGCCTCTTTTGCAATTGCAAGCATATGGAGTACTGTATTTGAACTTCCACCCATTGCCATGTCAACAACAAATGCATTATGTACTGCTTTTTCATTCAAAATATTTTTGAAGTTGTACTTCTCATTATTCTCCATTTTAGCAAGCTCAACAATTCTTTTTGCCGCTTTTTTTACCATCTCAATACGCTCAGGTGTCATCGCAAGTACAGTACCGTTTCCAGGCAGTGCAATTCCCATCGCTTCACAAAGTGTATTCATAGAGTTTGCCGTAAACATTCCTGAACAACTTCCTCCTGAAGGACATGCTTCACACTCTATCTCATGCAGCTCCTCTGCTGTCATCTTGCCATCATTAAACTCTCCAACAGCTTCAAACGCAGTAGAAAGATCAATAGGCGTACCATCTTTTTTATGCCCTGCCGGCATCGGTCCACCTGATACAAAAATAGTAGGAACATTTACACGGAGTGAACCCATAATCATTCCCGGAACAATTTTGTCACAGTTAGGGATACAGATCATCGCATCAAGCTTATGAGCATTCATAACCGTTTCAATAGAGTCTGCAATAATCTCACGTGAAGGAAGTGAATAGAGCATACCGTCATGACCCATTGCAATTCCGTCATCAACACCAATCGTATTAAATACAAATGGAACTCCACCAGCTTCACGAATAGCCTCTTTTACTATCTCTCCATATTCATGTAAGAAAAAATGTCCAGGAATAATATCGATATAAGAGTTTGCAATTCCGATAAATGGTTTGTCAAAATCTTCATCTTTCAGACCCGTTGCACGTAGTAATGAACGGTGTGGTGCTTTATCAAAGCCCTTTTTGATTATGTCACTTCTCATAAATATCCTTAATCTTGTTTCATAAAATGAGGTAATACTGTCATTAATTATGGTAATTTTGATGGAATTATAGCACTTTTTTACTCTTTTTTTGCAAAAACTCTTTACAAAGGGAAAATAAATCGCTATAATTCCGGCTCACTTACAAAATGTGAGTAAAAATTGCGGGAATAGCTCAGTGGTAGAGCACAACCTTGCCAAGGTTGGGGTCGCGAGTTCGAACCTCGTTTCCCGCTCCATTAATATTATAAAATACAGAGACACCCGATGCCCGGGTGGCGAAATTGGTAGACGCAGGGGACTTAAAATCCCCCGGTAGCAATACTGTGCCGGTTCAAGTCCGGCCCCGGGCACCATGATAATAGACTGAAACTGGTGCCATCGCCAAGTGGTAAGGCCGCAGCCTGCAAAGCTGCTATCCCCAGTTCAAATCTGGGTGGCACCTCCAGTTTTATAATCATACTTTCTACACAAGCGTGGATCTTTGGCAGAGTTGGTCGAATGCACCGGTCTTGAAAACCGGCGAGGGTAACACCTCCCAGGGTTCGAATCCCTGAGGGTCCACCATTCAACAAATATTTTATCTTTACACACGGTGTCGTAGCCAAATGTTAAGGCAACAGCTTTGCAAAGTTGTGATTCTTTAGTTCAAATCTAAGGCGACACCTCCATTTTTTTCTAACAACATATCACTTCAGTCATTACTCATTCTAGTTTATGTATAATATTTAGTATGAAAAAACTGTTAACTTTATTCTTTATACTCTCTTATTCCACTCTACTTCTAGCAAATGAACCTATTGAAGCTTTACCAGAGCATATTAAAGTCGATGAAAAAAAAGCGGCATTAGGTCAGGAGCTTTTCTTTGAGACCATGCTTTCACGAGATAAAACCATTAGTTGTGCAACTTGTCATTTGCTACAGGATGGAGGAGACGACAACCTCCCCTTCTCTTTTGGCATAAAAGGAGAGGAGGGAGATATCAATGCTCCTACAATTTATAATGCCGTTTTTAATTTTCGCCAATTTTGGGACGGACGAGCACAAAACCTGCAAGAGCAGGCTGTAGAGCCCATTGAAAATCCTATTGAGATGGATTATAGTGTTAAAGAACTTATTTCACGCCTAGAAAAAACTCCTTATAGACTACAGTTTAAAACTATATACAAAGATGGCATCACAAAAGAGAACATCTCAAATGCTCTCGCCGAATATGAAAAAACTTTAATCACACCAAATGCACCTTTTGACCGTTATCTCAAAGGAGATAAGCAGGCCATAACGCAGCAGCAAAAAGAGGGTTATGAGCTTTTCAAGGCAAAAGGATGCATTGCTTGCCACCATGGTATCAATATCGGTGGAAATCTTTACAATAAATTTGGTATTTACCAAGAGAGCAATAGTAGTAATCTAGGTAGATATAATGTAACGCACAAAGAACGGGATAAATACTACTTCAAAGTACCTTCTTTAAGAAATATAGCAAAAACAGCGCCCTATTTTCACGATGGTCGTACATCAAGTTTACGCGTTGCCGTTTTAACGATGGCGAAATACCAGCTAGGACGTAAAATCACTCCGCAAGAGGTTGATAAAATAGTTGCATTTTTAAAATCTCTCAATGGCGAATTGCCACAAAATATTGAGCAATAGATGAATACTCATACAAAACGACCAGACGGTATCAGTATCATTTTACTACTTTTTATGGGTATGCTGATTTCTCTCTTTTCTTACCTCTACAGTATTGAAAAAAGTATTCAAAACTATACTGTAAATCATGACAATATTATCGTGCTTGAGCTTTTAAATAAAGAGTTCAATGACTTTTCAATCTCTATGAATCAATTTAGTAATTATGATAAAATCAACCATGCAATTAAAAAGTTTAAAAAAACTTTTACAGAACTTCAACAGAATCTTTTACAACAGTATCCAGACAACTTACTTATACATAAAAAATTAAAAAAGGTACAAAACTATTTTCATAATGTAGAAGAGAATATAGAGTACTTTAAATCCCTCAACTCCTCACTCATTAGTGGTTCACACTTTTTATTTGACCTACAAAGTACCATTGCCGATGAAAAAGAAATCTCTTCAGAATCAAAAAGTCTCATCAATGAAGCACTTTTTTATATTTTGCGTTATACAACAAGCGACTATATAGATAAATCATATGTGCTAAAAAAACTAGCAGAAGTAAATAGACTCTCATTAAAAAGCGAACAGAAGTTTATCCATAATTTTTATAAACAATCCATGGTTATGCTTGAGACTGTATCTGCCCTCAAACATATATCTAAAAAGATTCATAACTCAAAACTCTCTGCAACGATACGGCAGCTACATGAAATACTTGATAATATCTATGCAAAAAATTTATTGATTCAAAAAACAATTACACTTCTCTTTTTTATTTCAACAGTAATTTTCCTGTTTGTACTTATTATCATGCACATATACTCTTTAAAAAATAAAAAAGAACTATTTGCCTTTAAGTATGCTGTTGAACACAGTGACAATACAGTGGTAATCACTAATTCTGAGAAAAAAATCACATTTGTAAATGATGTTTTTGAAAAAACTACAGGATATACAAAACAAGAGGCTATAGGTCAAAATCCAAATATTCTTAAGTCTGGACAACAAACTGAAGAGTTTTATCAAGAACTCAATGAAAAACTCTCCAAAGGAGAAAAATGGGAAGGAGAATTTACAAACAAACGTAAAGATGGAACACTCTTTTATGAAAAAGCTTCTATTGTTCCTGTGTTTTTGAACAAAAAACTTATCAGCTATCTTGCTATCAAGCTTGATATTACGCAATACGTTGAACAAAATATGATACTTGCTCAAGCTGCAAGTGTTTTTGAAAATACAGAAGAAGCTATTATCCTCACAGATAAACAAGGAAAGGTCACTTCTGTCAATAGTGCATTTACCAAAATATATGGTTATACCCTAAAGGATGTAAAAGAAAGGAACCTCAATCTACTACATTCTGGCATGCAAGACTCTAATTTTTACAAAGATATGTGGAATCAAATTCTAGAAAAAGATTTATGGAGGGGAAAACTCATCAACAAAACCAAAGATGGTGAGATGATACCTGTCTGGACTACGATTAAAAAAATATCTGATCAACATGGCAACACTGTTAACTACACTGCAGTTCAAACGGACTTGCGAGAACTTGAAACTTCACAGGCAAAAGCAGATTATCTCGCCTATCACGACCCCTTGACAGGACTCTATAATCGTGTAAATTTTGAAGAGTATCTCTCCCATGCACTCTTTGTCGCAAAAAGAAATAAAACTCTGCTTGCTATTTTATTTATTGATCTTGACAGGTTTAAAGTTATCAATGATACACTCGGTCATGATATTGGGGATGAAGTCCTTATAACTGTTGCAAAACGTCTTAGCACTACCCTAAGAGAGAGTGACTTTATCTCTCGATGGGGTGGTGATGAATTTGTAATGATAGTCGAGAACCTAAGCGCCGCAAGTGAAGCCGCAGTTATCGCTGCAAATATCATAGATAAGCTAAAAGAACCGATGGAGATACAATCATACCATCTCATCACTACAGCAAGTATCGGTATCTCGCTCTATCCTGAAAATGGAGAAGATGCCAATACTCTTATAAAACATGCTGACAGTGCTATGTATCTTGCCAAAGATATGGGTAAAAATAACTTTAGATACTACACTGCTGAGCTCTCTCAGGAAATACAAAAGAAACTTGATATCGATATGGCACTGCATAATGCCCTGCAAAACAATGAGATTTTCATGGTTTTTCAACCACAATATAGTATCAAGAACAAACAGATAGTCTCTGTTGAAGCACTGGTAAGATGGCAAAACCCTGAACTTGGGTTTGTTCCACCTGATAAATTTATTCCGATTGCTGAAGACAGTGGTATTATTATCTCTCTTGGCTATTTCATCTTTGAAGAGTCCTGTAAAGCTTTTAAAACAATGAAAGAAAATGGTGTTCACTTAGAACAAATTGCCATTAACGTCTCAAGTATACAATTTAAAGAGACACATTTGCTTGAGAGTTTCATTTCTATTGCTAAGCGTCATAACATTGAGCCTCATGAGATTGAAATTGAGATAACGGAGCGCTTTATTATGGAACATACAGTTACAAATATCAATATGCTGCAAAATTTTAGAAACTATGGATTTAAAATCTCTATAGATGATTTTGGTACAGGATACTCCTCTATGTCCTACCTCAAACAGCTTCCGGTTGATACTATCAAAATTGACAAATCTTTTGTCGATGATATTGCTGAGGGAAGTTCAGACAATGTCATTATCGAAGCTATCATTGCACTCTCAAAAACATTGGGGTATATAATTGTTGCAGAGGGTATAGAGACAAAAGAACAAGAGAGGTTTTTAGCAGAGGTCAAATGCGACATAGGACAAGGTTATCTCTTTTCAAAACCAGTTTCCACCAGTGAGATTATAGATAAGTACTCTTCAAGTTAGTCTTGGAAATAAATAAGGGGAGAAGAAAGGAAGTGTCTCTTTTTTAGATAAAAATATCTAAAACCCAAAAAAGGGTTTAGATACTATTTTGCTAATGCAGCTTTAGAAGCTTCAACAACCGCGCTAAACGCAGCTGCATCATTCATTGCCATATCAGCAAGAATTTTACGATCAAGTTCGATACCAGCTTTGTTAAGACCATTCATAAAATTAGAGTAGTTCATACCGTTTAAACGACAAGCAGCATTGATACGGATGATCCATAGTTTACGGAACTCACGTTTTTTTTGCTTTCTGTCACGGAATGCATACATCATTGAGCGTTCTAATTGCTCTTTCGCTTTTCTGAAGTGTTTACGGCGACCGCTGTAAAAACCTTTCGCTAATTTTAATATCTTTTTGTGTCTTCTTCTACGAACAACACCTGTTTTAACTCTTGGCATATCTTTCCTTTTGTTTCTTTACCCAGCTACTCTTTGGCAGTCAAGGTGCCACTTCTCTGGTGGACTTGCCCAACTCTTTAAAGTTGGAGATGTAATGAAAAACTAAAATTAGTTGATCATATCCTTAATGTTTTTTTCATCGCATTTTGCAACTACTTTTGGAGCATTTTGCTTACGACGAGTTTTTGCATCTTGTTTTGTAAGAATGTGGCTTCTAAACGCAGTTCCACGTTTGATAGAACCATTTTTCTTAACTTTAAAACGCTTTACAGCGCCTTTTACCGATTTCATTTTTGGCATCGATAATCCTTTTCGTAAAATTTTGGAAACGCAATTATACCCAAACTTTTCTAAAATTTCGCTATACTTTTACCATGATGATAGATAATTCCATAAAACATATACAAAACGCGCTCAAAGATCTCGATGATGAAGTGCAGAAAATTCTCCTAAATTGGGACATTCCGCTCAATGAAAAAGACAATCTGATGCTCCCTATCTTGCAACAAAAAAAAGTACTCACGCAGACACTGGAGGATTTGACCTACCTCAAAGAGCACCCGCCTACTCCAAATCAACCTTGCGGTATCTCAAAATACAGAGACGATTAAGCTAAATTTGCTATAATTTCACCGCTTCTCTTTAGACCTGTGCAATAGGGTTGTGAGATAATGTGTCAGGGTAGGAATACAGCAGCACACCTTACTTCCTTATGTGCCGCAGCCATCTGGAGGGAGGCACCTTCAAAACTAACAAAAGAAAAACTATGCTCTACATAGTAACCGCTCTCAAACCAGAAGCGCAAGCATTCATCGACTACCACAAAAACCTCAAAAAAGAAAAATTAAACAATTTAACTATTTTTAAAAACAACAATATTACACTTATCATCTCTCATTTGGGCGTACAAAACGCAAGAGTCGCTACACAGACGCTCATAAACCATTTTGACATTACAGATGATGATATCTTTTTAAACGCAGGTATCTGCGGGGCTTCAAAAAAGTACGCAATCGGTGAGCTTTTAGAGATCGGTTCACTATGCTACCATGACCAACACTACAACATAAACAAAACACCAAACACTTTAATCTGCCTCGATAAAGAAGCTGCGACCGACACACATACCATCGCAGATATGGAGAGCTACGGATTTTACGATGCTGTCATCCACAACCCTGCCATCAAAAATTTTCATATCCTAAAAGTAGTAAGTGACCATTTTGAACCGCGAAAAGTGACAAAAGAGCAGACAAAGTCACTTCTCTTTAATGTGATAGATGATATAAATAGGATTATTAATTTTTAGGATTTTATTTTGAAGATATTTTTACTTATATTTACACTCTTTTTTACCCTAAACGCAGCGGACTCCATAAACGACACACAACTCAAAGAGATGATAGGCCGTATGCTCATTGTCGGATTTGACGGTACAAAAGTGACACAAAACTCACAAATCATAAAAGATATAAAACGCTACAAGCTCGGAGGGGTAATCCTCTTT
>Ga0256837_1000616_pt1 | contig 28906 bp, 26 predicted proteins | sample 4562384metaG_FD_185976 | JGI IMG/M metagenome (GOLD analysis project Ga0256837, IMG submission 185976) | Hydrothermal vent microbial communities from Guaymas Basin, Mexico - 4561-384 | ecosystem: Environmental > Aquatic > Marine > Hydrothermal vents | place: Mexico: Guaymas Basin | collected... | reverse complement strand
AGATTTTTATCGACAGCATAATTAATAAGCGCTAAATACGCTAATTTTTCGCTATAGTCTTTTTCGTTAAACCTGTCATTTGGTGTATTTAATTGTAATTCCGCTTTGTATATTGCGTCCGACAGTATATAAGCGTCTTTTTGTTCGGGAGATTCCTTGCGCTCCGTTTCCGCTTCGGGCTGCGGATTGTCTTCTTTCTCTTTGCCCTGTTGCCCCTCTTTTTCAACGTTTATATTTACATTTTGCGTTAACGTTTTGTTTACAGTAAGTTCAGCTGTCAACTCATTCAGTTTTTCGCTTACTTTGTTAAACGTAACTTTTGTTTCTTGCAATAACATTACATCATCTATACTTGCGTCTTTCTCATTTTTTAACTTTTTATTAATACTTTGTTCATTATGTTCTAATAATTTTTTAATTTCATCAATTTTATTTTTAAAGTGTTCTTTATTTGTAACATTAAGCAAATGTTTATTTTCTATGTTTTGTAGCGTTAAATTTATTTCTCTTATTGTTTGCTGAAACAATATTAAGTAATTTTTAGCGTTAAACGGATTTGTCAGCAAATCGAAACGCGCTTTATCAAATTTTTCTGTGCTCTCTTTTATTTTTTGTTGCGTTTCTTCAATCTTTTGAATTAAGTCAACATTCTTCACTCTTATGTCTTTTAAAAAGTCTGTCGCTTCTTCTTTGCTTAAACCTGCGCTTGTTAAATGCTGTAAAAGTTTGTGATAAAAAGCGTTCTTATCTTTGTTTCTTATGTCTATATACTTACTAAAAAGAAAATTAAATTGTTTAGCAAACGTTTCGTCGCTCATCTTGTGCTGTATGTTTAACAGTGCGTCTGTCGTCATTATTTTGTTTTCCATATTCACTCCTTTTATTTTTTTTGGGCTTATAAGCCCTTCATAATGTATTTATATCTCTACGCATAAAAAAAATTAAAAATTAAGCATTTTTTTTCAAAATTTTTAAAAATTTTTATGTAAGGGCGTCAGGGAAAGGAAAGAACGGGACGGACTTTCGGACGGATGTCGGGGCGGACGGAAGCGGAACGGCGAGGGATTCTTTTCGGGCAGGTAGTCGGCAGGTTGAATGTAAGGGCGGCAGGGAAGCAAAGGAAATTGTGCGCTTGTTTTTGTTTTTGCCCCCGTTGCCCCTCTCTTTTTTTCTCTTTTTTGAGGACTCCCCGAAAAAATCTAATTTTTTATCATAATTAATTACAAAAGATATAAATATATATAAAAGATATGAAGGAAGACGAAATGAAGAAATTTAACGAAAACTTATTAAACATTATCAAGGAAAATATACATATTATGGATTTTGCGGAAAACGTTTATAGTTTAGAAAAAGACAAACACAAAAGCACAAAACAATATCCAGTTTATAAAATCGGGGACGACAAAATAATAGTAAACGCAGCAAACAACAGCTTTTTTAGTACTAATAGTAATAATAAGGGTACAATTATCGATTTTGTACAATTTATTGAAAATATTGATTTTGTTACGGCAGTAAAAAAAATAGCTGCGTATGCAAATATAAACATAGATGAAAACGTTGATTTTGCCATGGACTCCTTTAAAAACAATGTAATTTTTAAAAGGTCGGAATCTATTAAAAAAGAAGCGGAATCGGCAACGGCGGAAACGGAAAAAAACGCTCAAAAATGGATTGAAATGTATAAGAATTTAAGAATTAATCGTCATTTTACGGAAGATGTGCGGGGAATCAGCGCTGATTTGTTAAATTATCTGAGAGATGAGAATAAAATAAAATACTACAAAACGGACAAATACGCAGTAATAAAAGTCCCTCTGTTTTCGGATAGTAAAACGATGTGCGGCGGTCAGGATATTTTTCAAGGGGCAGACGGCAAATGGCAAAAAATTAACCATGGGCGGGCGGGAATCTACATTACAGGAAACTTAAAGAATGTCACGACACTTACTTTAACGGAATCTTTTTTTGATAGCTTAAGCGCGTTACAACTTAAATATGATAAAACAAAAGCAAAAAATCCTTTTTATACATATAGCGATTTAAACAACGATTTGGCAACAGTTAGTGTTAATGGAAGTTTGAGTGATTTAAAAAAAGAAGCGATTTTGGATGTTATACGGAACGCGGAATCTCTTGAAACTATAATTTTTGCGTTCGACAATGATGAAGTCGGTAAAAAATACGAAAAGGAAATTTTTGATTTATTAAAAGAAAACGGACTCTTGGATAAATATAACGTCGTTAGCATTAGTTTCGGCGAACATAAAGACTTGAATGAGTATTTGCAAGCTAAAAAACTTCAAGAGTCCGCCGCCCTTAACATAAATGATATGGCGGCAGGGAAAAGAGAAAAAGAAGTGTTTATTGCGCGTTAAAAAAAACTGCGTGTTTTTGTTTGTCCCCTGTTGCCCCTTTCTCTTTTTTATTATTCTTTTTTTGTTAACATAATATTTTTACTTTTAAAAGTCGAACGTTATATGTTTTGGCTGATTTGTTTTTGTTATCACCAATAGTTCCCAGGTTTCAAGCAGTTTTCTTCTTTGCTCTAAATAATCTGTTCTCGTATAAGCCTGTCCTACCTTATTTTCAACAACGTGCATAAGTTGCTCTTCAATATATAACGGATTCTCTCCTTTCTCTTTAAGTATAGTAGCAAACGCCGTACGGATTCCGTGCGCCGTAGTCTTCCCGTCACTTAACTTTTTAATTTTCGCATTAAGCGTATTTTCACTCATAATGTCCTCATTTTTCCCTTTAAATATAAGCCCCTTTCCATTATCGTATTTTTTAAGTTCTTCCAAAATTTTAAGCATTTCATTGGTTAGTGGCAGGCGGAAGTCTTTTTTTGTTTTAGTTATTTCTCCTGGAATTTCTATTATTTTTTTATCCCAGTTAATCATATTCCATTTCAATCTGCGTAAAGTCCCATTTCTTAGTGCTGTAAGCATTAAAAACATAAGCGCATATTTTGTGTATACGCTTGTTGTTTTGTGTCCGTTTGTTTCTACATCAATATCCGTTTTTAATTCATAAATCTTTTTATATAGTTCTTGTATGTCTTTTAAGTTTGTGGTTGCTTTAAAATGTTCTACTTGGTATTTTTCCCCCAGTGCTTTTTCTATATTACTTAATGTTAGATAAGTAAGTGGATTATTATTAATACCATACATAAAATGTAAATGCGTATAAAACACGCTTAATTCATTTTTTAGACGTTTAATTGTAGCCATTTTGTTACGCTGGTAAGTCGTTTTGCTTGGATTTACATTTGTATTTTTAACTTTTTTAAAAAATTGAATAATATCTTGTTCGTTTAAATAACGAACGTCTTTGTCGCCTAAAAATCTTACAATATAATTATTAATACGATTTTGGCTTTGACGATTACGTGTTTGTAAAAATTCCTGTATTATATTTTTGAGTAAATAACGTTCAGATTCCTTTTGTTTTTTTATTATTACTTCTTTGTCTTTTTTACTTGTTTTTTTAGCAAGTGCGGAACGTATTATTTCTCTTGCTTCAGTAAAACTTTTATCAGCAATTCGTGTTTTTAATTTTTGTACAATTTGTTTAGCTTGTGTAAGCGTTATGTTATCTACACTATTAATCGTTGCTTTAATTTGTTTACCTTCTTTTTTAAATATTGCTTTAAAAACTTTTTTTGTTTTTGTTGTTTCTACGTACAAATTTTCTGAAACTTTTATAAGCTCATTTTTTCCGTTCCATTTTAGTTTTTTAATCTCTCTAATATTCATTTGACGTCCTTTTCGTTATTCAAGGTTACTTTAAATAAAAAGTAACCTCAAAAGTAACCCATAGACATATTTTACATAAAAATCAACAAAAAATCAAAAAATCATTTTTCTTGTCAAATAATTTGACAAACTACGTTATCCCGGGAATTTAAAGGACTTTATTTTGACGAAAAAGATGAAAAAAACATTGTTTAGAAAGAGTTTATGAAGACCACCGGGGACGCCAATGCTTTTAAATCCCGAAAAAATAGACTTTTACTATCAATATACTTTTTTATATTTTTAATGTTGTATTACATAAGGTAATAGTTTTATTATAAAAGGTATTTTTTTAAATATGTTTTTATTAATTTTGAGTAAAGATGTGGTATAATTATGCCCCAATATATAGTTATATCAGATAAATTTACATGAAAGATAATAGCTAACTCAAAATAAAACAGATTATTTACAATGATAGTAGCTTTTATTGAAGAGAAGCTAGGATATTTACATAAACCATATTTTGTTGAAAATAAAAAATTTTGTAAAAAATTATTAAAAGGAAATGGTGTTTTGACAACTTTTACTAGTAAGATTGATTTGACATTTTTATTAGGTCTAATTCCAAAAAATATCTTTAAAAATTTTCATTTACTAAGAAAAAAACTAAATAAATTTGCACATACTGCTTCAAAAATTTCTTTTAAAACACCATTTACAAAAGATAGAATAAAAGCTTTATCTGAATTGAATAAAAAAATATTAAGAAATATTATCCAAAAGTATACTTTATACATTATTTGACAACAATTTTAACTACTATCAAGATGAAAATGGAAATTTTTGAAAGATGTTCTATTCCGGACAACTTTGACTAAGTATATTTGAGAAAAGTTTAGAAGCTATTGAAGACAACTTATCAAAGTATAACTCATATACTAAGTAAAAAATATAACAAAGCTTTTGAGATAAATAGTTTATCTTAGTGGGCGAAACTTTTTTCACATTAACCATTATCTGTAAGAAAAGGGGAGAAATCTAATGATCAAAGAAAAATTTAGAAAAAGCCTTGAAGAAGGATATAAAAAATATTTAGCAGTTCACCCGAGAAGTAGTGAAAAAATTGCACCAATGCACAAGTGTATATCCAAAATAATTTTAGATAAACTTGCTGAAAAAAAATGCAACTTTTCAATTAAATCTATGGGTGTAGATGATAATAAAGAATATAATTTTGAAGGGAAATATTATTCAAAAAACATTGATATTACAATTTTATACAAAAACAAGCCTATTTCAGGACTTGGTTTCAAATTTATAACTTCAAATTACAAACAAAATTCAAACAATTATTTTGAAAATATGCTTGGAGAAACAGCCAACTTAAAGAGATCTGATTTTTTATATGGACAAGTTTTGGTTTTTAAACATAAAATACCATATTACAGCAGCGACAAAAAAACATTTACAAAGATTGAACATATCAATGAAAAAAATATATCAAAATATGTAAAATTGTATAATGACAATGTTCCGTTTCTTTATCATAAACCCGATATTATTTTTCTTGCTTTTATTGAAACAGGGGACGAAACAGAATTTGAAAAAATTGTAAAATCATACGAACAAGGGAAAACAAAAAAAATCAATAAAAATGACTTTCATAAAAAACAAATAAAAAATGTAAAAATCAAATTCATTGAAACTGATAAATTATCAAAAAAAGATTTTTCAGAAGAAACACTTCAATTTCTTGAAAAAGTAAGTGATTTCGAAGAATTTATTAATGCCTTTATAAATCTTACAAAAGGAAAAATTTACGGCAAATAGTTATGGCATCCTTGGTAAAAAAATACACAAAAAAAAAATTAACGGGACAGATATTAACACCATTCTATATTGTAGATAAAATTCTTGATAATGTAGGATATAATTCATCAGAAATACTTGGTAAAAAAATTATAGATCCCGCGTGTGGAGACGGTCGTTTTTTAATAAAAATTGTCGAAAGAATAATTAAATATTCACCAAAAGAAAAATTAGTTGAAAATTTACAAAATGTTTATGGTTGGGATATTGACGAAACAGCAATAAATAAGGCGATTAACAAATTAAATCAAATAATTAAGCCCTTTAACATTATTGTGAATTGGAATATTAAAACAACCAATTCATTACATAAAGGAAAATCAAAACAAGACTTGTTTTCTCCTAGTGAAATAATAGAAAAATTTGATTTTATTATCGGAAATCCACCATATATCAGAATACAACATTTGGATATTCTTGAAAGGAAATTCATTCAAAATAATTACAACTTTTGCAAATCAGGTTCAACGGATATTTATATTGCTTTCTACGAATTGGCATTAAATTTATTAAAAGAAAATGGGAAAGCGGGATATATAACACCGAATACTTTTTTTCATACGGACACTGCAAAAGATTTGCGAAAATTTTTTGAAACAAGACAAAACATTATTCAAATCTCAAATTACAGACATATTCAATTATTTGAAGACGCTACAACTTATAGTGCAATTGTAATTTTTGATAAGAAAAAACATAAGAATTTTATATATCAACAAGCAAAAGATAAAAATTATTTTGAAGAAAGAATAATTGATTTTAAAGAAATTAAAGGTCAAAAATTTTGGCAACTCTCTGTAAATAAAAGAAATATTATAAAAGGCAAAAGATTAGGCGATATTGCAAAAATTCACGTTGGAATAACAACACTATCCGATAAAATATATATCATGCCTTATGTAAAAAAAGAAGCAAATTATATTTTTTTACAATCCAAATATAATGGCCTAGTCAAAATAGAAAAAGATATCTTAAAACCAATTATTAAAGTTTCAACATTGAAAAATGCAAACGAACCAATTAAAGAATATGTTTTATTTCCATATAAAAAAATAAATGGAAAGCATAAAATTATTCCTGAAAATGAATTAAAAACAAAATACCCTTTTGCTTATGAGTATTTATTAAAAATGAAACACATTCTTGATAAAAGAGATAATGGAAAACCTAACTCGATTGCTTGGTATGCGTTTGGAAGAACACAAGGCTTAGATACAACATTTGGTAAAAAAATACTTTTTTCGCCTATGAATAAAGAACCTAATTTTATTTTGTCGGATATTGAAGAAGCAACTTTTTATTCAGGTTATTGTATTAAATATGACGGCGACTGTGAATATCTGTTAAAACAATTAAACTCTGAAAGAATGAAAGAATATATACAAATTACAGCAAGAGATTTTCGAGGTGGATGGAAAGCCTATAATAAAAAAATTGTTCAGGAATTTATAATCGAACCCCCTGAAAAAATAACCTAAAAATACTAAAATCATATTTTATAATTTATGAAAATATTAAGTTTTTTTTGATTATGATAGTAAAGAAATAGTTGGCAAAAATATGAAATTTTCATATAAGTAGCTTAATATGCAAAAAGAATTACTTTTTTAAAATTCTCTTAACTCTTTACTAAAAAGAAGAAAAACAAGTAGATATAGAAATAATAGAAATGTTAAAAATGAGACGTTGTTAAATTTATTTTACTTATTATTGGTATTGTAAGAATTACAATAAAAGAAGGGAAATTGTATTTTACAACAGTGTCTGGCACTTTATGATTTTATTTTTATAACCCGGGAGGGCGTTCACGCAGTGACTTTGGGCTCCGCCAAGTCACAGTGTGAGGATAAGAGGGTCAGTTTAGGGGCGAAGCCATATCGCCACACACCCCGACCCTACAATCTCCTCTGAATAATTGGTTGTAGGGCCCCAAAATGTGCGGGTAGCGACACCTCCCAGGTTGAGCGGAATTTTATCAGAAGATTTTAGTAAAATCAAGTAAATAATAAGATTTTCAAACACCTTTTTAATAAGTTATTTTACCCTATTTTTAGGGATTTTGCAAGAAGGACACATTCTTCAATCAGTGGAGTAGAAGGCATATAAATTTTACTTATGCTTTTTATAAGTTCACGTTTTGTTTTTTCCCCTATTGCGATAGGATAAATATCTTGAAAATCGTTTATTTTTTTATAACATTTGACAGTTGAAGGAGAAGTGAATATTATAATTGCAGGTTTTTTCAGTTTATGTCGCGGTTTATTGCAGAGTGTTTCATATACTATAACCTGTTTTAAGCTGTTGTTTACAAATTCGTTTTGGATATCCGACACAAGTGTTTTTGCCCTGAAAAAAAGAAAAGTTTTATTTTTATATTTTGCATTTATTTCTTTTGCAAATTCATCCCCGTATGCCTTCTTTGCAATATACTCAACCCTGCCTCCTAGTTTTTCAATTTCCTTAGCCGTTGCCCTGCCTATGGCAAAAGAAGGATGTTTTTTCCACTCATCCGTCAATATGTCAACAGCCCTTACACCGTTTTTGGATGTAAACAAAAGGAAATCAATGTTTTTAAAAGAAAAAGAAGGGGAAAGAAAATTAATTTTTATAACGGGGTAATTTAACACTCCGTCAACTTTCTGCTCAGTTAAAAGATATACAGGTAATTTTTCACTCTTCACTTTTCACTTTTCACTTTTCACTTTAATTATTCCCACTCGATTGTTGCAGGCGGTTTACTTGAAATATCATAAACAACCCTGTTGATACCGTCAACTTCATTTATTATTCTTGTGGAAACCTTTTCAAGAAAATCATGCGGCAGATGGGAAAATGTTGCCGTCATGCCGTCAGTTGAACCTACACATCTTATTGCAACAGTATTGTCATAAGTTCTGTTGTCGCCCATAACACCTACACTTCTTACATTCAACAGCACTGCAAACGCCTGCCATACTTCATCATACAGTCCCCACGCTTTAAGTTCATTGATAAGAATAGCATCTGCTTCTCTTAAAATATTCAAATCCTGTTCGTTTACTTCTCCCATAATTCTGATAGCAAGTCCCGGACCCGGAAAAGGATGACGGTTAACAAGTTCAGCAGGAAGTCCGAGTTCAAGACCCAACTTTCTTACTTCATCTTTAAAAAGCTCTCTTAACGGTTCAATAAGCTCAAATTTCATCCAATCAGGAAGTCCGCCCACATTATGATGCGATTTGATTGTTTTACTGGGTCCTTTTACGCTTACACTTTCGATAACATCAGGATATAAAGTTCCCTGGGCCAGGAATTTAGCATCTTTATGTTTTTTGGCTTCTTCGTCAAAAACTTCGATAAATATATGTCCTATTTTCTTTCTTTTTTCCTCAGGTTCACTTACGCCTTTAAGGGCTGAGAGAAACTTTTCACCCGCATCAACAGTGATTAAAGGAACATGAAGAACATTTTTAAAAGCATGCTCTACCTGTTCCCTTTCATTTTTTCTAAGAAGCCCGGTATCTACAAAAATAGGCACAAGCTGATCGCCTATTGCCTCGTGCAGTAAAGCGGCTGTAACAGAACTGTCAACCCCTCCGCTTAAACCGCAGATAACTTTATTGTCCCCTACCATCTCTTTTATTTTTTTAATCTGTTCTTTTGCAAAATGTGCCATATCCCATTTGCTTGTTACTCCGCATACGTTTCTGGCAAAGTTTCTTAATATTTTCTGCCCTTCGACGGAATGTGTAACTTCCGGATGGAACTGAATTGCATATATTTCTTTGCTTTCATGGACAATTGCGGCATAAGGTGCATTTGAAGTATGGGCGATTCTTTTAAAGCCGGGTGCCAGTTTTTCCACTCTGTCACCATGGCTCATCCATACTGTTGTAGGATTTTGCAAATTGTTAAAAAGTTTATGTTCTTCATCTATAAACAACTCCGCTTTACCGTATTCGTGATGATCAGCCCTTACAACTTCTCCCCCAAAATCAACAGTAATCAGCTGCATTCCATAACATATGCCTAAGATCGGAAGACCCAGTTCATATATTTCTTTATCTAATTTATATGCATCTTTTTCATATACGCTTGCAGGTCCTCCGCTGAAAATTATCCCTTTGGGTTTCTTTTCCTTTGCAGTTTTAAGACCGTCAAAATAAGGAACTATTTCGCTGTAAACACCCTCTTCTCTTAATCTTCTGGCTATTAATTGTGTATATTGGCTTCCAAAATCAAGTATTAAAATTTCTACTTGCATAAAATTCCTTTTTTATGTAATTGTAGCAAATTAATTATTAAATATGATGAAAAAAGAGAAAAAGAAAGATTAATAAAAATTAAGTATTTCGAACTGAAAATACCAGACAGCTACACTTAAAGCATATCCGGCTAAAACAGTCCATGCATATTTCATATGGCTTCCAAATGTATAAATTCCTCTCATTCTACCCATAACTCCCACTCCTGCGGCACTACCGAAACTTATTAAGCTACCACCGATACCGGCTGTAAGCGTTACAAGCATCCATTCATCCGCTCCCATAGGCGGATTTGCTTTCAATATAGCAGCCATAACAGGAACGTTATCAATAATTGCACTGATAAATCCGACTCCCACATTACCCCAACTAGGACCGATAATTTCATAAAGTTTTGTTACATACATAAGCCATCCTAAGAAATACAGTGCACCAACCGCTGAAAGAATTCCAAAGAAAAAAAGCAATGTATCATTTTCAACTTTTTGCATATTTATAAAAACATTAATATGTTCATTATATTTTCTTTTATGATAAAAAGTATAAAGCTGTAAAATGGCAAGACCGAACATCATACCCCACATAGCTGGAAAATGTAAGAAAATATGTCCCAACACCGCTATTGTTATCGTTAAAACACCAAGCCAGACAATTGCCATTCCGCCTGTTTTCATTTCAACTTTGGGAGTTGTCAAAGCATCAAAATGCGGCTCACCTTTGGGAACAAAAATACTTAAAAGCCACGCGGTTAAAAACCAACCTGAAATAGATGCCGGAAAAAGGGCTAAAAAGTCAATAAATTCACCTTTTTCCGCAGTCCACGCCATAAGGGTCGTAATATCCCCAAACGGCGACCATGCACCTCCGGCATTTGCTGCAACAACAATATTAATCGCACCCGGAACTAAAAAGTTAATGTTTTTTTTATCGATTGTATATAAAACGGTGGAAAGTATAAGAGCCGTTGTAAGATTGTCTGCAACCGGACTTATCCAAAACGCCAATGTTCCTGTAATCCAAAAAAGCTTTTTATAAGAATATCCTCTGGAAATCAGTCTGAATTTTAATGCGTCGAAAACACCTCTTTCTATCAGACTCTCGATATATGTCATTGCAACAAACAGGAAGAAGAATATTTCTGCAATTTCAAGAATAAGTTTTTCCATTTCATAATGCAAAGGTGTCGGATCAAGTCCGTTTATGGCAAAATAAATTCCAATTAATACAAAAGAAAAAGTACCTATAAACAAAGCGGGTTTGGCTTTGTTTATTTCAAATTTCTCTTCTGTAGCAATAAAATAATAGCCTACAACAAAAACAAGTAATACCAGATAACCTACCCACGTATGTGTAAAATCATGAATCAATGTTTCATGCATGTTCATCCTTTCTATAATGTGCTCCAAGCGATTTTTTACGTTTCAATGCTGATTTAACAATTTCCCTTGCCGTTAAAAATCTTAATCTGGCAAGTCTACCTAGTTTTGGAATTGAGCTTTCAATAAAATTCAAAGCCTCATTCAAGCCCGATTCTATACGTATTATACCAACATTTTTCCACATTTGTTCCCTTAATAAATTTTTATAAATTTTATCATCAGGTCTTATTAATTCTTCTTGCATAACTTCAAAATCCCTCTTTTTTAAGCTAAATGAGTTTTTCAAAATATCATTTGCCGCTTTTCTTGCAAAAACAAAACATTCAAGCAGTGAATTACTGGCAAGCCTGTTAGCTCCATGAACGCCTGTATATGCCACCTCTCCTGCGGCGTATAAATTTTCAAACCCGTTTACACGTGCATTTTGCCCAACTTCAATACCACCCATAAAATAATGAAACGCAGGAGAAATAGGTATTTTTTCAAAAGGCACTTTTATATCGTAATCTCTCAATTTATTATAAATAGTGGGAAATCTGTTTTTAAAAAATTCTTCTTCAAACATACTGACATCAAGATAAACCTTATGTCCCTTTTGCTGATGTTTAAAGATCGCTCTACTTACAATATCACGCCCGGCAAGCTCACCTCTTTCATCATAATCAAATACAAATCTTTTATTTTCTTCATCAACAATATAAGCGCCTTCTCCCCTTAACGCCTCCGTTAAAAGAAGTTTTTGCGAAAATTTACTTTCTATAAAAACAGTAGGATGGAACTGCGTCATTTCCATATCTTTACAGGTGATATTTTTTTCTATCGCAATTCCCTGTATATCTCCGGAAATCGTTCTGGCGTTTGTATCATATTTGTAAAGCGCCCCTATCCCTCCGCTTGCAAGAATCAAATTATTACAGTAAATATTAAATTTCCGCCCATTTTTCAAAACACTTACCCCATACACAACACCGTCTTCAAGCAAAATATCAAAAACCGCCGTTTCATCAAGCAGAAAACATCTGTTTTTTTTAAAAAGAAATTTATGAAGCTCCCTTCCTGTTGCATCTCCTCCGGCATGATACACTCTCGCTACACTGTGAGCGGCTTCTCTTGTAACTTCATCTTCAAATACAAATCCGTAATTTTTCAAATCCTCTTTTAATTTTAAAGACGAGCGGCTCAAAATATTCACCATATCTTCTTTATTGTGAAACACACCGGCTTTTAGCGTGTCTTCGATATGAAAAGGCACATCATTCCTGTCAAGAGCCATAGTTACGCCGCCCTGTGCATAAAAACTGTTCGCATCCCAAACCTGATTTTTAGTAATTATCAACACAGACACATCCGAAAGATCATTCAGGTATTTTGCGGCCCAAAGCCCGGCAATACCGCTGCCGACTATAATAACATCAAATTTCATATCTCTCCTATCTTATATTTATAGTAGAATTTATATCTATAATTTTTAATTCGCTCTGATTTACTTCTTTGCTTTTTTTTGTTCCGGGCCAGACAGGATCGGATTTGTATCCGCAGGCAGTCAAAAAAGAAGCTATAATTACAATATGAAAAAAGCGAATGAAATAATTAACCATATACTTAGTCCTTATTCGGATAAATTAACCCAAGAGCGTTGTTTAAAAAAAATTATATCATTACTGCCTCAAAAATACAATAATTATATCACTTCGGCGGTATTAAAAGGTGAAATTTTAATTTTTAACGTTTCCCATCAGGCAGTAAAACAGGAACTTTTTTACAATAAAGACCTTGTCTTCTCCATCATTAAAACTATGCACAGCGCAAATATGTGTAAAAAAGTAAATCCGAAAAAAATAATTACAAATTTCAAATATATACCAAAACCGAAAACACCGCGAATATATAAATTTTATATTAAACCAGCAGGAAATTTTGAAAATAAAGCAAAGAAAAAAGAAATAAAAGAAACTTTTGAAGAAATTAAACAATTACTTAAAAGAAATTGAATTATCTTCCAAAAGTTTTTTTGCTTTTTGAAGCATATTAGTATTAATTTTAAAAACAAAGCTCCCTTTGCTTTCACTGTTTACAGTATAACAGTATTCAATGTCTATACCCTCATCGGTAAAAAGTGAAACTATTTTGTTAAAAGCACCCACTTCATCATCTATCTCCACTTTTAACACATCGGTTAATGTAAGGGAATATCCGGCTTTTTCTATTTCTTCGCACGCCTTTACAATATCTCCTGCAATCAGCCTTAAAATCCCAAAATCGCTTGATTCAACCAAATCTACGGCTTTTATAGAAATACCCGCATTAGCAAGCACTGACGTAATTTCTTTAAGTTTGCCTTGTTTTTTTTCCAAAAAAACTGATATTTGTTTCATATCATATCCTTTATTTATAAGCTTAAAGCATTAAAAATTGCGGATTTAGAAAATAAAATATCTAAACCTCATATCCTACATCCCACATTCCATTTTTCACTTTTCATTTTTCACTTCTTAAATTCTCAATTTTCCATTTTAAATTTAACTATTTTCTCTTATCAATAATCCTAACCGCCTTACCCATGCTTCTTTCTATACTTTTAGGCTCCACAAGAATAATATTCGCATTAATATACAGATTGTTTAACAATGCATTTTGAAGGTCTTTTTTAATTTTTTCAAGAGCTGCTACATTATCCATCATAATCTGATCGCTTACTTCAACTAAAATTTCAAGTTTATCCAAATGTCCTTTTTTATCCGCAACAATCTGATAATTAAGCGTTACTCCTTCGGCATTGGCTATAACATGCTCAACCTGAGACGGATATACGTTTACACCATTGATTATAAGCATATCATCGGCACGTCCGAGCACACTTTCCATTCTTACAGTTGTTCTTCCGCATGCGCACGGTTCTTTATACAGTCTTGTAATATCACCAGTTCTGTATCTTATAATCGGAAGCGCCTGTTTTGTAAGAGTCGTAATTACAAGTTCACCCTCTTCCCCGTCAGGCAACACTTCACCGGTTTTAGGGTCAATTATTTCAGGGTAAAAATGATCTTCTTGGATATGAAGCCCTCTGCCTTTGTTACAGCTGCAGCTGACTCCCGGTCCTATAATTTCACTAAGTCCGTAAACTTCATAATATTCTATATCCCAGGCTTCCGCTACTTCACGTCTTAATCCCTCACTCGTAGGCTCTGCTCCGAAATATCCACATCTAAGCTTATAATCTTTCCTGAAATCAGGTCCCGCAGCCCTCGCTTTTTCAGCTAAGTGAAGAGCAAATGAAGGTGTCGCAAACAGAACTGTTGCACCAAAATCACGCATTAGCATAAGCTGTCTGTCAGTAAAACCGCCGCTTGCCGGGACTACGGCCGCTCCTATTTTTTGAGCCGCTTCATGAAATCCGAGCCCTCCCGTAAAAAGCCCGTATCCGTAAGCATTATGACATACGTCTTTTGAATTTACATCACCCATACTTAAACTTCTCATCATAACTTCATCCCACACTTCCATATCATGCTCTGTATATCCCACAACTGTCGGTTTACCGGTTGTTCCCGAAGATGAATGTATTCTTACAACTTCATTCATAGGCACCGTAAACAGCCCGAAAGGATAATTGTCCCTCAAATCCTGCTTTTTGGTAAACGGAAGTTTTTGAATATCTTCAAGTGTTTTTATATCATCCGGAGCAATTCCAAGCTCATCAAATTTCTGCTTATAAAATGGACTCAGAGCATAAACTCTTTTTACAACGTCTTTAAGTCTTCTTAACTGAACTTTTTCTATTTCTTCTCTGCTTGCACTTTCAATCTTATTCCAAATCATTTTTTCTCCTTTTTTAGTGGGTAGTGGGCAGTGGGTAGTAAGTAGTAACTTTATTAATTTCTACATACTACCCACTACTTACTGCCTACTCATCAATTACATCTTTTTTTGTTTTATAAACCGTTCCTGTAAAAAAGGCTATTTTCTTTTTACCGTTAGCAATCACAACTTCATACGTTCCAAGCCTGTTGCTTTCATCCACAAGTTTAGCCTCTGCAATAAGCTCATCACCCAGTTTACCGGCATGCATAAAGGAAAGTGACGTATTTATTGCAAGTGACACTTTTCCAAATGAATTGCTTGCTACCGCAAAAGCAAAATCGGCAAGTGTAAAAATAGCACCTCCGTGAGCCACTCCCGCCTGATTTAAATGAAATTCAGTTATTTTAAGTTTTGCTTTTGCAAATCCGTAGTGAACTTCTATAAGCTCAATTCCTATATTTTTGGAAAAATCCCTGCCTTCGGCAAAAAAAGCTTTAATTTTTTTCATATTCAAAAGCTTTACTTAAAATTTCAAAGTTTTGCGGTGCAAATTTCGGATTAATCTCTTTAATCGCCGCTTTTACCTCATCTATACTGAAAGGAAAATTTTTCACTCTCGCCAAAGTCATCCCAAGCATAAAAACATTAAGCCCTTTTGCGTCAAACACCCTATCTTCAGCTAATTTATTAGCATCAACCGCAAACACGTCTGCTTCTATATCCGGAAATTCATCCGCATTAACAATCACGCTGCCGCATCTTTTAAGATACGGGAGATTGAGTATGGCTTCATCCCTGTCAAGCCCTATTAATAAATCAGCCTGTGCCGAATCAATTAAAGGATTGTAAAAATCCCCTATTTTAATGTGAGAGCTCACACTTCCTCCCCTCTGACTCATTCCATGATTTTCGGTTCCTAAAAATTTGTATCCTTTTTTACCGGCACATATACTTAAAACTTTAACCAAAAAGACGACTCCCTGTCCTCCGAATCCCGCAACCACTATCTGATATCTCATTTTTCTTCCTTTCTTGGAATAAATGCGTCTGTCGGACATATACCGCTGATACACACTCCGCAACCGATACAAAGAAGAGGGTCTATTTCAATTTTACCTCTTTCATTATAAAACATAGGAGGACAAACATACTGAGTGGTACACACATCACATGCCACACATTTTTCTTCATCAACCGTTGCAAAAACACCCGGAAGAAACTGGTTTACCCTTTCTTTATCTAAAACACAATACTGACGTGAAACAACAACCAAAGGCCCCTGTGCATCTTCAAATCTTTTTTTCACCTCTTTAAAGAAATTAACAGTTTCATTTATATCCGATTTATAAAAATATTCCATAACTTCCGCACCGCATCCTTCGGCTACTTTTTTAATATCCACAATACCCTGAGCAACTCTTTCAGGTGTGCTCTGACGACCGGTCATAGCTGTGGTTGAATTGTCTAAAACAACAAGTATGAATTTTGCCTTTTGATACACGGCGTTAATAAGTGGAGCCGTGCCTGAATGGAAAAATGTAGAATCCCCGATTGTTGCAATTACCGTTTTGTTTTTATCAGCAACCGCAAATCCATGCGCCATGGAAACACTTGCCCCCATACATAAAACCGTATCAATCGCATCAAGGTTTATTCCAAGCGTATAACACCCGATATCTGAAGGATAAATTGACTTTTTCGGTCTGAAAACTTTTTTGATTGCAAAATATATATCCCTGTGTGGACATCCGGGACAAAGATTAGGTTTTCTCATTTTTGGATTCTCAGGTATAAATACCGGTTTATAAATATTTTCACCTTCATAAAGCCCTATTTTACTGAGAGATTCAAGCACCCTTTCTTTATTCATTTCATCTATCTTGTGCATATGTCCGCTCATTCTGCCGTATACGTTTTCGCTTCTTATTTCTTCTTCAATCACAGGATAAGTTTCTTCAACAATAAGCACTTTTTTATATCGTTTTATTAAATCTTTTAACTCTTTAACCGGCAAAGGATAAGGCATATCAATTTTCAATAAATCTATATCAAGGTTTAACTCTTCAAGCACCTCTTTTACATATCCGTGAGCCGTCCCGCTTGAAATAATCAGATTTTCAGTATCTTTAAGGTGATCAATTTTAGGCTTTATAAGTTCATTGTAGTTGTATTCCCTTATTTTATCCAATCTGTCAAACTGTGCGTAAGCCTGTTTTAACCTTCCGGCTCTCGGAACCGCGGCCCACCTTGGTATATTACGCTCGAAATCACCCTCTTTATCCTGAAACTCAAAATTATCTTCAATTTCAACAATTTCCCTTGAATGCGAAACCCTCATAACGGTTCTTAGCATTACGGGAATCTCAAAATTTTTTGAAATTTCGCTTGCAAGTTTTGTAAAATCGTAAGCTTCCTGAGGAGTTGCCGGATCCACTACGGGGATTCTCGCAAATCTTGCAAACTCCCGGCTGTCCTGTTCGGTTTGAGAGGAATTAAATCCTGGATCATCCGCTACAATTAGAACGAAAGCACCTTTATTTCCTATAAAACTTGCACTCATTAATGCATCACTTGCCACATTTAGCCCTACCTGCTTCATAGTTGCGGCGGAATTCACTCCCGCTATCGCCCCGGCATAAGCCACTTCAAAACCGACTTTTTCATTAGTCGCCCATTGGGCATATACTGGCAAATTATTTTTTAATTTTTGAACGGTTGTAAGTATTTCACTCGAAGGAGTCCCCGGATAACCGCTGACCATTTTAGTGTTTGAATGCAAAAGTCCATAAGCAATTGCTTCATTTCCCATTAGTGTAATTTTCATTTCGCACCTTTATATATAATTTAAACAATAATAACAAAAATCATCACTATTTAAAACCTATCAAAGAATAAACCCTGATTTTTTCATCTTTACCTTTAACTTTTACCTCACCTACATATTCGCATTGAAAACATTCGGGACTTATTTGTTTATATGTTGCTTCACTTATTAATATTTTTACGCCGAGTTCTTTTGTTTTGCTTTCAAGTCTGCTTGCAAGATTGACACCGTCACCTATGGCCGTGTAATTAAATTTCTGTTCGCTTCCCATATTCCCGACATATACGTTATCAGTATTGATTCCGATACCCATTCGAATATTTAATCCTCTTTTTTTATTAATTTCTTCAAGCTTATCTATAATCTCCAACGCACTTTTGCATGCCATTTCCGCATGGTTTTTAACATCAATAGGAGCATTAAAAAGCGCCATTATCGCATCACCTATATATTTGTCAACCATACCTTTGTTTTTCTGAATAATTTGAGAAAAAGGTGAAAAAAGTATATTTATAAGCCTGACCACTTCCTCAGGAGTCATTTTTTCCGCAAGCGTTGTAAAACTTCTGATATCCGTAAACAATATGCTAAGTTCTTTTTCTTCGCCTCCGAGTTTTAAACTATCGGGATTTTTAATTATTTCATCCAAAAGATCTTTTGAAAGATAATTGCTAAATGCGTCTCTTATAAATTTTTCTTTTTTTTCTTTTTGCAAAAACACCACAAATTCTATAATCAAAACATTTATTATCAGATAAAGCGTAGGAAAAAACAGTTCGGTTATTATATTTTGATACCTATATAAAAGTATTGCAAATATATAAAAAACAAACAAAGATGAAAAATAAAGAAAATATCTAAGTTTCACACTGTTTATAAATCTATAAAACACAAAAGGAAGTAAAATAAACAGCAAAACTACAATAAAGTTAAGCACTGAATTCCGTTTAATATAATCACCGTTTAAAATATTCGATACAAAGGTATAATGAATTAAAGGTCCCGGAATCTGTCCTATCGGAGTGGAACGGATATCGGTTATACCTATTTCCGAAATACCCACAATAGCAATTTTATTTTTTAAATTATATTTTTTTACATCTTCTATGGAAATTACATTGTATTTTTTATAAAAATTAAGTCTTATAGCGTTTTTTTTATTAAGTCTGATTTTTTTATCAAAATAATATAGAGTATTGTTTTTTATCTGAAAATCACGGTTAAAATAAAGACGAAGCCCTTGCAAACCCAAAGACGGAAACACCATACCCTTATATGTATAAGCTGCAATATAGTGCCTGAAAATATTATCCTTATCTGAAAATGTGGAAAGAACCCCGTTTAACGGACAGTTTTGCAAAATGCTTTTTACATTGATTTCAGCATACTTAGCACCTATGAAAATCCCGTTTGCATCTATTGAAGAATCGCTTAATATGTCAAAAAGTTCCGGATTTACATTCTGTGTCGCGTGTTTTCTTAAAAAAAACCCGCATACTGCCGGTTTTGAACCTATAACACTTCCGAGATAATCATCATCTTTGGTAGGTTCTGAAAAAACAATATCGAGCAAAACGGTCTTCGCATTGATATTTTTTATCAAATCAGCTAAAACTTTCCTGCTCCACGGCCATCTTCCGTATTTGTTTATACTTTTTTCACCTATTTCTATAAAGACCACTTTATCGGAAGACTTTTTATTGTTAAACCGATAATAAAAATCGCTGACCTGCAATGAAAGACTGTTGTTTTTGTAATTTAGATAAAAAAACATCAAAAATACATTAAAAAACAGTATAAGTAAAATTTTTTTCATTAAAAGCTTTCAAATACTTTAAACATAGAATTATCAAGTTTTTTCTCATAAACTTCATTCTTACCTGAAAATATCACCATCGTATTTGATTTTATATCAAAACTTTTTTTGTATTCAATAAACTCTTTTTGCATCTTTTTTTTATAGCTATTGAATTCATCCATAACAGATTTTTTATAGTTGTCAAATTCTTTTTTTAGTTTATGAATTTTATAAACACCCTCTTTTGCGTTAAGAGATATAACACCCTTTTTTAAACCTATTGTTTTATTGCTGTTATCAACCACAAACACGGTTCCTTTAACACCTATTGTTGTAAAATTTGTCATCACTTCCAAAGTCCCTACTTTTCTGTGTTTTATATGATAATAAATTTTACCTTCATTCTGAACTATTTTTTTATCAAACTTAATTTCACTCTGTCTGTCAAGTTTTATCACACTGCCGTCATTTAAAACAATTTTCGCAAGCGAATCATATGTATAGACCGTATCTCCGCTGTTAACAGCATCACCGGCATTTAAACTGCGTTTTAAAATACTGCCCTGGTGTTTTACTTTTACAATTCCTTTTTTATATTTTAATACCCCTATTTGTGCAGCGTTAATTATTACCGCAGCCAATAAAACCAAAAATGTTTTCATATAGATCCTTTGTGTATTTTTTACAATAATATCAAAAAATATTTTAATTTTTACTTAATATTAAAAAAATTTAGATAAAATTAACTGACACGACAATATAAAGGAGTAAAAATGTCGCATTTTGACACGGGTGTCAGCCTGGCATTCTGGCTGACTATATTAAGTGCGTTATTATGTGTTGTATACGGTATTATCAATTGGAATAAAGGTGATGAAGAAAGCAATGATGCCCTTCTTGCAAAATGGTCGGAAGAAGAAAAAGAACTTAATGAGGAGTTGTTATGAATTTTTTAGAAACAGCAATAATCATCCTTTATTTGATAGCTGTGGGATGGCTCGGATGGATGGGTTATTCAAAAACGAAAACCTCAACGGATTACCTTTTAGCGGGACGGGACACCCATCCTTTTGTTATGGCGTTAAGTTATGGTGCCACTTTTATATCAACCGCTGCAATAGTCGGATTCGGAGGAGTTGCCGCATGGCTTGGTAATTCACTTTTATGGCTTACGTTTTTAAATATTTTTGTTGGTGTATTTATTGCTTTTGTTTTTATCGGTGACCCTACAAGAAAAATGGGACTAAGGCTTGATGCACATACATTTCCGGAATTTTTGGGAAAAAGATTTGATTCTAAATTTATTCAGATATTTGCGGCCGTAATAATTCTTGCGTTTATGCCACTGTATGCAACGGCCGTTTTAATAGGAGGCGTCCAGTTTTTAAGCATATACTTCGGTGTAAATTATCATATTGCATTACTTATATTTTCTTTGATTATTACTGCTTATGTTCTTGCGGGAGGTCTCAAAGGCGTAATGTATACCGACGCCCTGCAGGGAAGTATAATGTTTATTGCAATGGTGTTTTTAATCATAATGGTTGTAAGCTCTCTTGGCGGAATAGACGCCGCGTTTGCAAAGCTTGATCATGTCTGGCAGGTAACGGTTGTTGATAAATTAAGTGCGGAATCTTTAAAAACACTTGTTCCTGGAAGCGGTGATTTTATGATGAAACTCTCTCAATTATGGGGATTTGAAGGGTGGAATAAAATGCCTGCGTTTATGAGTCCGGGATGGCTTTTTGTAATTACTACAATTACCCTAGGGGTTGGTATCGGGGTTCTTGCACAGCCTCAGTTGATAGTGAGATTTATGACGGTAAAAAGCAAAAAAGAACTAAATAGAGCCGTCCTGGTTGGAGGTGTGTTTATTTTGGCAATGACAGGTGTTATATTCATAGTCGGTTCACTTACAAATGCATGGTATTTTGAAAATATGGGAGGTAAAAACGCACTTGAAGCCGCAGGCGCAATCGGTAAAGTAATACCACACTTTATAAACAGTGCGATGCCTCACTGGTTTAGTTTTATTTTCCTATTTGCACTTATTTCCGCGGCAATGTCCACGCTATCAAGCCAGTTTCATACAATGGGTACGGCTGTCGGCAGGGATATTTTCGAAAGCCTCGGAGCAGATAAAGAAAAAACAACCCTTTGGACTAAAATCGGTATAGTTATTGTTATTGTTTTTTCAGTGTTTTTAGCTTACAAATTCCAAAAAGCACCGGCGATTATCGCCAGGTCAACGGCTATATTTTTCGCGCTATGCGCTTCTATTTTCTTACCAAGTTTCATTTTCGGGCTTTTCAGCAAAAGAATTACAAAACCCGCGGCAATTGCCAGTATGATTGTAGGATTTTTAACTTCATCGTTCTGGCTGCTGTTCTGTCACTTTAAAGAAGCTAAAGCCCTGGGAGTTGCAAAAGCGCTTTTTGGAGTCAATTCAATCTTAGGACACAGCAAATGGGCATTTGTCGACGCACTTATAATTGCTCTTCCTCTTTCAATTTTAACACTTCTAATCGTTACAATCCTTACTAAACCTGATGAAAACATCATTAAAAGGGCATTCGGAAGAGAGTGATTTTCTTCCTTTTTTTTGGTATAATTAAAACAAAAAAGGGAGATTATGACCTTAACAGTAGAAATTAAAGATGATTTTCTTCCGGATTTCATAAAAATGGTATCAAAGAATAAAAATATAAAAATACAAAACGAAGATTTAACAGATTATTATCTGTTTGAAGAAGCAAAAAAAGACAAAAAAAACATGAAAGACATTAACACATTATTAAAAGAATACAATATTGACAGCTAACGTTCTTCAAAAAGCACAAAAAGATATAGCTAAACTTCCAAAAAACGAACTGAAAAAAATATTACTTGCTATTAAAGATCTTGAAAATTATCCAAATGTTTCAAATATAAAAAAACTTGTAAACTTCAAACCTGTTTACAGAAAAAGAATCGGAGATTATAGAATTTTGTTTGACGTTGAAGACAATCAGATTTTCGTAGGTAGAATTTTACACAGAAAAGACAGCTACAAAGGTTAAAAATGTCTTTCAGTGAAAAATTAAAATCCCTGCCCGACAAACCCGGTGTTTATCAGTATTTTGACGAAAACGGAAAACTTTTATACATAGGAAAGGCAAAAAGCCTTAAAAAACGGGTAAAAAGCTATTTTCGATTCAACCCTTTCAGACCTGCAGATAATCTTTCACCCAGAATTTACAAAATGATTAGCGAAACAAAAGATATCAATTACATAGTGGTTGAGAGCGAAAACGACGCACTTATACTTGAAAACTCGCTAATCAAACAGCTAAAACCAAAATATAATATTTTACTAAGGGATGATAAAACATACCCCTACATATACATCGGCCTTGACGAGCCGTTTCCTATGCCTCAAATCACCCGTAAAGTAGTCCGAGGCAAAAACATTAAATATTTCGGACCGTTCAGCAGCGGTGCTTCCTCAATTCTCAAAACTATATACGAAAAAATACCGCTCGTTCAGTCCAAAAGCTGCCTAAGAAGCGGCAAAGCGTGCCTGTATCACCAGATAGGAAGATGTTTGGCACCATGCGAGGGTAAAATTACAAGTCGGGAATATATGAAATACGTTCAAAAAGCCATAGATCTAATACACGACAAAGAAAAAATCCTTGAAATTTTAAATAAAAAAATGCAAAAATACGCCGAAAACCTGCAGTTTGAAGAGGCTGCGGAAATCAGGGACAGAATAAAATCCATCGAAAGCGCCGAAATCTATTCTCACGTCGATTTGGCAAAACTGGAAGATTTAGATATTTTCGCCGTTGAAATATTTAACAAAAAAGCGGTGGTTATAAGGATTTTTGTTCGTCATGGAAAAGTTGTTGCAAGTTCCCATACAATTATTAACTCTCAAACAGTCCCGGAAACAGGGGAGATATATACAAGAGCTATACTTGAATTTTATTCGACCGAAACACCTTTTACATCAAATAAAATTTTAGTGGGCGACAATTTTGAAGAGAGGGAGTGGCTAAGCAATGTATTAAGCGAAAAATTTAATAAAAAAATCAGTATAATAACGCCTACGACAAAAGAGAGAAAAAGCCTTATTAAACTTGCTAAACTCAACGCCCTTGAAGTTATTAAAAACCAAAAAGAAAACTCTATTTTAGATGAGCTAAAAATACTGTTCAATCTCCAAAACACGCCTTACAAAATCGAAGTTTTTGACACTTCTCACATGCAAGGAGATGCTACGGTCGGAGCGATGGTAGTATGGGAAAACGGCAAATTCAAAAAAAGTGATTACAGACATTATCACCTTGAAGGAAAAGATGAGTATTCCCAAATGAGAGAGCTGCTAACCAGAAGAGCTCAGAGCTTTGAAAAATCCCCTCCTCCCGATTTGTGGCTTATTGACGGAGGAAAAGCGCAGCTGAATCTGGCAAAAGAAATTATAGATTCAACCGGAGCGAATATTGACATTCTAGCAATTTCAAAAGAAAAAATAGACGCAAAAGCCCACAGGGCTAAGGGGAAAGCGAAAGACACAATTTATGAACTGAGAATTGAGAATGGAGAATGGAGAATTGATAAATTAAAACTTAGTGAGAGTGACAAAAGGCTGCAGTTTTTACAGATGTTAAGGGATGAGGCGCACAGGTTTGCAATAGAATTCCACAGAAAAACTAAAAGAAAGCGTGATACACAAATAGATTTACTTAAAATCAAAGGCATAGGAAAAGCCAAAATGACAAAACTTTTGAATTATTTCGGAAGTTTTGATAATATTAAAAAAGCCTCATTTGAAGAACTGAAAAAAATTTTAAACAAAAAAGACGCTGAGGCAATAATTAACAGCTTTAAAAAAGGTAAAAATGAAAGCAACAATAGGCGGATTTGACGGAATGCACTTAGGACATCAGGAGTTAATCAAAAAATCTGATATTTTAATAATCATTGAAAAAGGTTCCAATTTAACCCCGGGAAACGACAGATGCGATTATACGAATCTTCCCTGTAAAGTTTTTAATTTAGAAGAGATAAAAGAGTTAACACCGATTGAATTTATTGAAATTTTAAAAAAACTAAACATATCTAAAATTGTCGTAGGCAAAGATTTCAGGTTCGGTAAAAACAGAAGCGGAGATTTAACACTTTTAAAAAAGTATTTTGAAGTTGAAAGTATCGATGAGGTAAAAATTGACGGCATCGGAGTTCACTCAAAAATAATAAGAGACTTTATAAAAGCCGGAAACATTAAAAAAGCAAATAAATTCCTCGCACACACTTATAAAATCAAAGGCACACAAATAAAAGGTCAGGGTCTTGGAAACAAAGAGCTTGTCCCGACTGTAAATATAAAACTTATAAAAAATTATCTTATTCCTAAACCAGGCGTATATATTACCTTCACAAACGGCAAACCTTCTTTAACTTTTATAGGAATCCGATCAACCGACAATAATTTTTCGATTGAAACACACTTGTTAATGGAAAATGGAAAATGGAAAATGGAAAATGAGAATGATATATTTGCAATTGAGTTTGTGGAATTTTTAAGGGAAAACAGAAAATTTGAAAATTTGAAAGAATTAAAAGATCAAATTCAAAAAGATATTGAGAATGCAACTATACAATTTGAAAAAAACTCAAACTGACCATTACAAGTGTTACTGCAATTACAATCAGCAGATCAATTTTCATTTGAGCTCCTTTTTAAATTTCATTAAAAGTATAAATTATAAAAATTACATTTTGGTATCATTACGCATAAATATATAACAAGGAAAAAAATGGCTTTAATTGATCTTTTGGATGTCAGTAAAAAATTCGAAGCACAAACCATACTTTGCAATGTGGAATTTCATCTGGACGAGGGTGAAAGAGTGGCGCTTATCGGTAAAAACGGAAGCGGGAAATCCACTTTAATGAAAATAATAGATAAAACAATTGAACCCGACAGCGGTGAGATAATCACAAAAAACGGGATAAAAATCAAAAGACTGCTTCAAACTCCGAAATTTAATGACAATTTAACAGTTAGAGCCGCCATTGAAAACGAACTGACCGAATTTAAAGAAACTTATCAAAAATATCTAAAACTAACCGAAGAGTTTACAGCTAATCCTGACAATAAAACAATTCAAAGCGAAATGGATAAAATAAGTAAATTCCTTGATTTTCACAATGCATGGAACCTTGATGACAGGATTGAGAGAATTATGCAGGAGTTTGATCTAAAAAAATACGAAAACAAAAATATTTCCCTTTTAAGCGGGGGAGAACAAAGAAGGGTTGCTCTTGCGTCACTTTTGCTTCAAAAACCGGACGTCCTGCTGCTTGATGAACCTACAAACCATTTAGACGTTTATATGACGGAATTTTTGGAAGAGATGTTACTTAAAGAAAAATATACATTTATAGTAGTCAGTCACGATAGATATTTTATAGACAGAATTGCAACACGCGTAGTGGAACTGGAAAACTGTAAATTAAGAAGTTTCAAAGGCGGATATGCCGATTACATACGCCAAAAAGAAGAACTTTTAAAAGCCAAAGAAAAAGAATACGAAAACGAAATAAGACTGCTTAAAAGAGAAGAAGAATGGCTAAGCCGCGGGGTAAAAGCAAGACTTAAAAGAAATGAAGGAAGAAAAAAAAGAGTCCTGGAATTAAAAGACAAAGTCAAACAGGACAAAAGCGAAATCCGTCAGATAGAAATGCAGCTTAAACGTGAACTTCTAAGCAAAGAAGAAGACAAAATAAACAAAAAAAAGGTTATGTTTGAAATCGAAAATTTAACCAAATCTCTTGGAAAGAAAAAACTTATCGAAAACTTCACTACAAGGATTTTACAAAAAGACAAAATTGCAATAGTAGGAAAAAACGGAAGCGGAAAATCCACTCTTTTAAAAATTTTAATAGGCGAAGAAAAGTCCGACAATGGTATTATTAAAATAGGTGAAAACATAAAAATTGGCTATTTAGATCAGAGAAAATCAATGCTAAGCGACGATAAAGACCTGATTGAAACTTTCTGTCCACAGGGAGGCGACCACGTAAGTGTCCGCGGAAGAAACATCCATGTTTACGGATATCTAAAAGAATTTTTATTCCCGCCTGAATATCTAACCAAAAAAATAGGCGTTTTAAGCGGCGGAGAAAAAACAAGAGTAGCGTTAGCGCTTCTTTTTACAAAAAACTATGATATTCTGATACTTGACGAACCGACAAACGATCTTGATATTCCGACAATAAATATCCTTGAAGAATATTTGACAGAATATGAAGGAAGCGTAATATTCGTAAGCCACGACAGATATTTTGTAGATAAAATCGCCAAAAAAATGTTTATTTTCAAAGGTGAAGGCATCGTAGAAGAAACTCATATTCCATATACCGAATATCTTGAAATTGAAAAAGAAATCAAACTTCTCTCAGAAGTTAGTGAAAAATGTAAAGTGAAAAGTGAAAAGCCTAAAAAAAGAACTCAAAAAAAATTAAGTTACAAAGAACAAAAAGAACTTGAAGAACTGCCAAAGCTCATAGAGGAACTTGAAATAAGCATTGCCGAAATTGAAGAATGTCTTGCAAATCCTGCATGCTATCAGGAAAAAGGTCTGGTCGCTTTAAGCCAAGAACTTGAAGAAATCAAAAAAATATATGACAATAATGTAGAAAGATATCTTGAACTGGAAGAAAAAAAAGAAATTTTAGAAATGGAGAATTGAAAATTGAAAACTGAAAATTATTTAAGATTTTTTAAAACCAATTTTACAAAATTAAAAGAAATAAGCAACGAAATAACGCTTTATTCCGCCACACTAAGTTTTTATACCATTTTTTCATTAGTGCCGCTTATACTCATAGTGCTGACAATCTTTTCAAACACGCCGTTTTTTGCCGAGTTTTACACTAAACTCGAGCATTTCATAAGCTCAAACCTGCTTCCGACAAATGCAGATACAATTTCTGTTTATCTTAAAAACTTTCTTACAAATTCAGGAAAAATGGGAATAATGGGAGGTTTTTATATTTTAATAACTTCAATTTTATTTTTCGACAACTACGAAACAATCATTTCAAAAACATTCAACCAGCCCAAAAGAAACCTTTGGGAAAAAATAAAATTATACTGGACTATGCTTACACTTTTCCCTATAATGTTTGCGGCTGCAATGTATATTTCCGTTAAACTTCAGTTTTTTTTGGATAAATCCGCTTATACTTCCTGGATAAATTTTGCCAAATTTGCACCTTTTTTAATCATTTGGCTAACATTTTTTCTTTCATACAAAATAACATTGGAAGGAGAAAAAACAAAATCGGCGTTTATATCTTCTTTATTGGTTAGTGTTACTTTTTTTGTTTCAAAAAATATTTTTATCTATTATGTTCTGATTAATAAAACTTATACGACAATATACGGTTCAATTTCTCTTTTGATGTTTTTATTTTTGTGGATTTATATTAACTGGGTAATTTATATATCAGGAATATATTTAATTAAATATCTTGATATAATTTCAAGAAAAAAGGAGAATTAATGGATATTACTAAAATTAAACCGGGAAATCCTGAGGAATATGTAAACGCAGTTATAGAAATTCCACAGGGAAGCAACATTAAATACGAACTAGACAAAGAAAGCGGTGCAATATTCCTTGACAGAATTCTTTACGGAAGCCAGTTTTATCCGGCAAACTACGGATTTGTTCCTAACACATTAGCTGATGACGGAGACCCGATTGACGTTTTGGTACTTTCAAGCGTAAGTGTAGCACCCGGAACTGTAATCAAAAGCAGGGTTATCGGAGTGCTTATTATGGAAGATGAAAGCGGTAAAGATGAAAAAATCGTAGCGGTGCCTACAACAAAGCTTGACCCTAAAATGGCAAAAATCAACGATTTAAGCGATTTAGCTGAAATCGAGCTTAATCAAATCAAACATTTCTTTGAAACATATAAAGACTTAGAACCCGGAAAATGGGTAAAAGTTACAGGATATGAAGGAAGAGAAAAAGCAATTGAGCTTATTCAAAAGGCGATTGACAACTACAAGTAATTGAGAATGGAGAATTAAATAATATTTTAAATTAATTCTCAATTCTACATGAGAATGTTCGAAAAAAAAGTAAAAAAATAAAAAAAAGATATATTTTAGGAACAAAAATTGTTTGTTTTTTTAAAAAAAGGGTTTCTTATGAAAGAGAGATATCATATAAACCTATTACCATACA
>Ga0256837_1000614_pt1 | contig 28934 bp, 36 predicted proteins | sample 4562384metaG_FD_185976 | JGI IMG/M metagenome (GOLD analysis project Ga0256837, IMG submission 185976) | Hydrothermal vent microbial communities from Guaymas Basin, Mexico - 4561-384 | ecosystem: Environmental > Aquatic > Marine > Hydrothermal vents | place: Mexico: Guaymas Basin | collected... | reverse complement strand
TTAATGGTACTCTCTCTTTACTTTTAACTTCAGATGAGGAGGGGGAAGCTACAAATGGTACGGTAAAAGTTTTAGAGTATCTAAAAAAGAACTCTATGTTGCCAGATTCTGTTGTTGTAGCTGAACCAACTTGTGAAGATAACTTTGGCGATGCTATTAAAGTTGGTAGAAGAGGATCTATAAATGGCTATATAACTCTACACGGTAAACAAGGTCATGCTGCTTACCCTGAAAAAGCTATAAACCCTATACACAACATCTCAAAAGTTTTAGGCAATATGGCTGGTGTGAACCTTGATGATGGTGATGAGTATTTTTCACCTAGTAAATTTGTAATTACAGATATCCGTTCAGGTATGGAGGTTACAAATGTAACACCAAACCAATTAAATATGATGTTTAATGTAAGAAATACAACTTTAACAACACAAAAAGAGGTTAGAAAGTTTGTAGAGAAGAATCTTAAAGGTTTAGATTATGAACTAAGATTAACTCAAGGCTCTTACCCTTTTAGAACAGATACAGATACAAAACTTGTAAATAACATAGATATAGCAATAGAGAGTGTTACAGGGATAAAACCTAAACATTCAACAGCTGGTGGAACTTCAGATGCTAGGTTTATATCGCCAATGGGGATTGATGTTGTTGAGTTTGGTGTCAAAAATGACACTATCCACTCTGTTAATGAGAGAACGACAAAACAAGAGGTAGAGAATCTTTACAAAGTTTTTAAAGTTTTAATCTCTCAATGGAAATAGGAAATTTATAATGAAATTTATTTTAATAATTCTTTTATTTATAAATCTTTTGTTTTCAAATGTAAAATGGTCATATAATTATGATGAAGCATTAAAAAATGCTCAGATGAATCATAAAAGAATCTATATGTTAATAGTATCAGATTCTTGTGGTTGGTGTAGAAAGTTTAAAAAACTTACACTTAGTGATAAGCTTGTTTTAAAAAGATTAAGTGAAAAATATGAACTTTTATTGTTAAATAGAAACAATGATTTTATACCAAAAAAATTTAAAACATCCCCCATACCTAGATATTATTTTTTAACATCAAATGGTAAAATAGTATTTCCAGTTGTTGGATATAGAGATGTGGAATCGTTTAATAAATTTTTAGATGATGTAGAAAAAAGATATAAAAGGATAGAAAGATGAGATTCGTACAAACAGAAAAAGCACCATCAGCAATAGGACCATACTCACAAGCAGTAGTTGCTAATGGAATCGTATATACTTCAGGGCAAATAGCTTTAACACCAGATGGTGTGATGTTAGAAGATGATGTTGTTGTTCAAACAAAACAGGTTTTAAAAAATTTAGAGGCAGTTTTAGTTGAAGCTGGAAGTTCTATGGACAAAGTTTTAAAAACAACTATATTTATAGCAAGTATGGATGATTTTGTAACTATAAACGAAATTTATGAAAAAGCATTTGGTTCACATAAACCAGCAAGGGCAACCGTAGCAGTAAAAACACTACCAAAAAATGCTCTTGTTGAGATAGATGCGATAGGTTTAGTTTAATTTAAGTTATAATAATAGTGTTATTAAATAAAACTTAAAGCTTAGTTCGGTATAATTCCGAACTTTTTAGTAGAATTATAAGGAATATAGATGTACGCAATTATCAAAAATGGTGGTAAGCAGTATAAAGTTCAAGAAGGTGATATCCTTAATTTAGATAAAATGTCTCTTGAATCAAAAGCTACTATCGAAATCACAGAAGTTTTAGCAGTTAATGCTGGTGAACTTAAAATGGGAACACCTTTTGTAGAGGGTGCTGTAGTAACTGCTGAGGTTATCAACGAAGGTCGTGACAAGAAAGTAGTAATTTTCAAAAAACGTCGTCGTAAAGATAGTAAAGTTAAAAGAGGTTTCAGAAGAGACTTCACTCGTGTTCGTATCACGAAAATAGCTGCATAAGCTTAACGCAAGGAGATAAAGAATGGCACATAAGAAAGGGCAAGGTAGTACACAGAATAATCGTGACTCAGCTGGTAGAAGACTTGGTGTTAAGAAATATGGTGGTGAAGTAGTAATTCCGGGTAATATCATTATCCGTCAAAGAGGAACTAAAATTCACCCAGGTAACAATGTAGGTATGGGGAAAGACCATACTATTTTTGCATTAGTTGAAGGTGTTGTTCGTTTCGAAAGAAAAGACAAAAAACGTCAACAAGTTTCAGTAATTCCTGCTTCATAATTCTATAATATCTGAGTTTCTACTCAGATATTTTCCACATATAATACTTTAGATTTAAAATCTAAACTATAATTTTAAATATTTAATAATTTACTTTTTTATTGTTAATAGTAAATTCTTAAGTTTTTTATTTACATAAGTTTTCTAAAATAGATTTAGGAATCTTCTTCAGTTAATTAATTAAATTATACAATATAAAAGAGAATTAGAGGAGTTTACTTGTTTACAGATAGTGTCGAATTAACAGTTTCATCGGGAAAAGGTGGGCAAGGGTGTGTAGCATTTCGTCGTGAAAAATTTGTTTTAAACGGTGGTCCTAATGGTGGTGATGGTGGAAAAGGTGGTGATATTTATTTTAAATGTGATAACAATACACATACACTTTCACATTTTCAAAGAAAAATGCACATAAAAGCAGATGGTGGTAAACCAGGTGAAGGTTCTCGTATGACGGGAAAATCAGGTAGTAAAAAAATTATTATTGTACCACCAGGGACTCAGATTTTAGATATGGAAACTGGTGATATACTGTTTGATATGGTAAAAAATGGTCAAGAGGAAAAATTTCTTCAAGGTGGAAAAGGTGGACTTGGAAATACTCACTTTAAATCACCAACAAACCAAAGACCAACTTATGCTCAACCGGGTGAAAAAGGTGAAACAAGAGCAATTAAATTAGACTTAAAACTAATAGCAGATATTGGTTTAGTTGGTTTTCCAAATGTTGGTAAATCTACTCTTATCTCAACAGTTTCAAATGCTCGTCCAGAGATAGCAAACTACGAGTTTACTACACTTACACCAAAATTAGGTCAAGTTAACATTGGTGACTTTGAATCTTTTGTTATGGCAGATATACCAGGTATTATTGGTGGTGCTCATGAAGGTAAAGGTTTAGGAATTAAATTTTTAAGACATATAGAGAGAACAAAGATTCTTTTATATATGGTAGATTTAGCTTCATACAGAGATTTAAAAGAACAAATAGAAACATTAAAGGATGAGATAGCTTCTTTCTCTGATAAAATGGGCGAAAATAAATATGCTATCGCTTTAACTAGAGTTGATGTAGTTCCTGTGGAAGATAGAGCTAAATTAGTTAATGATTTTTTAACATTATTAGGTTTAGAATCATCTAAAACTAATGAGTATAAATTTGATGAAGATATGCCATTTTTTATCCAAGATAGTGCTGATGAAACTTTAGGATTTGATAGAAATATACCATATTTAGTCGCACCTATCTCTTCAGCAACTTTTACAAATATTGAAGCTTTAAAATACTCTTTATTTAATTTAGTTCAGGCAGATAGAAAGTAAAATGAAAAGAATTGTCGTTAAAGTTGGTAGTGCAGTTTTGACACAAGATGGGGAACTAGCTCTTGAACGGATGGAAGCTTTAGTTGAGTTCTTAGCTCAACTAATGAAAAATTTTGAAGTTCTTTTAGTATCTTCTGGCTCCGTAGGTGCTGGATATACTAAGCTAAAATTAGATAGAAATATACTAGAAAACAAACAAGCACTAGCATCAATAGGGCAACCTATACTTATGAACAAATATGCTAAAAAATTTGAAAAATATGATGTGCTAACATCTCAAGTTTTAGTAACTGCTGTCAATCTAAATAAACCTGATGATATTCAAAGAATTAAAAATACTGTTGAAAAACTTTTAGAAAATAGTGTATTACCCATAATAAATGAGAATGATGCTACAGCTACTGACGAACTTGTAGTTGGAGATAACGACCAGCTTTCAGCATATATAGCGAATCATGTAGATGCTGATATTTTGGTAATACTTTCAGATATTGATGCTTACTATGATTGTGACCCACGAGAAAATGAAACAGCAAAAGTTTTAAAAGAGGTTTACTCTGTACCTAAAGATGAACTTGAAAAAAATGTTACACCTCACGGTGATTTTGCGACTGGTGGTATAGTTACAAAATTAAAAGCAGCTAATTATCTTTTGAAAAACAAAAAGTCTATGTTTTTAGCTAGTGGATTTGACTTGAATGATGTGAAAAGTTTTTTACTTGATTCTACTCATAAGGGTGGAACTTTATTTAAAGGTAATAAGATATGAATATAATTTTTATGGGTACACCAGATTATGCTGAATCTATTTTAAAAAAGTTAATAGATACTGATAATATGAATGTAGTAGCAGTATATACTCAACCAGATAAACCTGTAGGAAGAAAAAAAGTTATGACACCACCAACTGTTAAAACTTTGGCTCTTGAAAATAGTATAGATATATACCAACCAACTAGATTAAGAGATGAAACAATAGTAAATGAACTTTTAACAATAAAATGTGATTATATTGTTGTAGCAGCTTATGGTCAGATTCTGCCTCGTGCTATTTTAGACCACGCTCCTTGTATAAATTTACACGCTTCAATCTTACCACAATATCGTGGTGCGAGTCCTATTCAACAAACATTGCTAAATGGTGATATTAAAACAGGTGTAACAGCTATGCTTATGGAAGAGGGACTTGATACAGGAGATATAATTAAAATAGATACCATTGATGTAACTAAAGATGAAATGGTTGAAACACTTTTTAGTAGATTGACAGAAACTGCTTCAAATTTAACTATTGATGTATTGAACAATTTTAATTCATTTGAGATAGAAAAACAAGATAATTCTATCTCAACACACTGCTCTAAAATATCTAAAAAAGATGGTGAAATATCTTTTGATAATGCTATAAAAGTTTATAATAAATACAGAGCATTTACACCTTGGCCTGGAATCTATCTAGCGAGTGGTTTAAAACTAAAAAAGATATTATTAGAAGATAAAGATTCGTCTAATAAAGCTGGAAAAATTTTAAAAATAGAATCAGATTCAATTGTTGTTGGATGTGAAATAGGTTCTTTAAGAATCTTTAATGTACAACCACAATCTAAAAAAGAGATGGATATTATCTCATACATAAATGGTAAAAGATTAGCAGTTGAAGATACTTTATCTTAAAAGTATAGATTCAACTCAAAAATATTTAAAGAATCTTCTAAAATCTAAAGAGATGAAATCTTCTTTAGCTATTGTCAGTGATATTCAAACAGATGGTATTGGTAGTAGAGATAATGGTTGGGATAGTCTTAGTGGTAATCTTTTTTTATCATTTACTATTCCATTAGAAAATTTGCCAAAAGATTTGAAGCTTGAATCAAGTTCTATATATTTTGCTTATCTATTAAAAGAGTTACTTCATAATTATGGTTCATCTGTATGGTTAAAATGGCCAAATGATTTCTACATAGATAATTTAAAAATAGGTGGAATGATAACAAATATTGTTGGTAACAATATTATTTGTGGCGTAGGTTTAAATTTAGTTAAAACGCCAAATGATTTTGCTAAATTAGATATAGATATAGATAGAGAAAAATTACTAAATAACTATTTTTTAAAAATAGATAAAAAACCTTTGTGGAAGCAAGTTTTTAGTAATTATAAGCTAGAATTCAATCGTAATAAAAACTTTTTTACACATAAGAATAATTTAAAAGTACCTTTAGGAGATGCCAATCTGCAAAGTGATGGCTCAATTATAATAGATAATGAAAGGATGTATAGTCTAAGATGAGTGAAGTAATTGTAATAGCAAATCAAAAAGGTGGAGTTGGTAAAACAACAACAGCCGTTAATTTAGCAGCATCATTAGCAGTCGCAGAAAAAAAAGTACTTTTAATAGATTCTGACCCACAAGCAAATGCTACAACATCACTTGGCTTTCATAGAAATGATTATGAATTTAATATTTATCATGTTTTAATTGGTACAAAAAAATTAAGTGAAATTATTTTAAAATCTGAATTAGCAACATTAGATTTAGCTCCATCCAATATAGGTTTAGTAGGTATAGAAAAAGAATATTATGATGTTGATAATACTAAGGGAAGAGAGTTAGTTTTAAAAAAAGCAATAGCTAATATAAAAGATGAATATGATTATATAATTATAGATTCTCCTCCAGCATTAGGTCCTATGACCATTAATGCTTTATCTGCTTCAAATTCTGTAATTATACCTATTCAATGTGAATTTTTTGCGCTTGAGGGTTTAGCACAACTTTTAAATACAGTTAAATTGGTAAGAAAATCTATAAATCAGAATCTAAATATTAAAGGTTTTTTACCAACAATGTTTACTTCTCAAAATAACTTGTCTAAACAGGTTTTTGCTGATTTAAAACAACATTTTAATGAAAAGCTTTTTAAAGATATAGATGATGAATACATTGTTGTTCCTAGAAATGTAAAACTAGCTGAAGCTCCATCATTCGGGAAACCAGCTATACTTTATGATGTTAAATCAACAGGTGCAAAAGCTTACCAAAATTTAGCAAAAGCGATTATGAAATAATGAAATCTAAAGCATTAGGGAGAGGTTTAGATGCTCTGTTTGGGGAGATTGAAGAAGCTTACGAAAATGAAGGAACACAACAAGAAAGTATTTTAGAAATACCACTTAAAGATATAAGCCCTAACCCATATCAGCCAAGAAAAACTTTCAATCAAGCATCTCTTCAAGATTTATCAAACTCAATTAAAAAAGATGGTTTATTACAACCAATTATTGTTAGAAAAAAATCAGATGGATATATGATTATTGCAGGTGAAAGAAGATACCGTGCATCAAATATAGCTAAATTAAAAACTATTAGAGCAATAGTAATAGATGCTGATGATAATAAAGTAAAAGAATTGGCACTTTTAGAAAATATTCAAAGAGATGAATTGAATTCTATAGAATTAGCAATGGCTTATGATGAACTTATTAAACTTTACAACATCACTCATGAAGAGTTATCTTTTCTTATTAATAAAAGTAGAACAAATATTACTAATACTATTAGATTGTTACAATTATCAAAACAGACACAAAAAGCACTATTAAACAAAAAAATAACAGCTGGTCATGCTAAAGTAATGATTGGTTTAGATGAAAAAGAGCAAGAATTAATTGTTAATTCTATTATTGGGCAGAAATTAAGTGTTAGAGATGTTGAAAAAATGGTTAAAAACTTAAGAATATCAACAAAAGCAGAGAGTTGTTCTCAGAATAATACTATATATAATTTAACTTCTATTAAAAATAAATTATTAGGTTTTGGTTTTAATGTTAAACAAACTAAAAATAAATTAGTTATTGATTTTACTGATGAAACAGAAATTAATAATTTCTTAGACCATATATCATAATCCACTAAAAATGGTGGGTAAATAAATCTTTTTTCAATAAAAATAGATTTATTTTAATTTTTTACTATTCATTTAACAATCCTTTCAATATTCTCATAGTATAATCTCGCAACTTTTAGGAGGTGCTATGTTAGATATAAATCCGATACTACTTTTGGCTACATTTGTTGTATTTCTTTCGCTTATAGCCGTTTTAAATAGTTGGCTTTATAATCCATTATTCGCATATATGAATAAACGTGATAACGATATCAAAAAAGACCTAGAGAAAATAGGTAATAATGATGACGAGATTAACGAATTACATTCAAAAGCGCAATTAATAATTAATAATGCTAAACTTGAAGCTGCGGCCCTAAGAGAAAAAGTTATTTTGGATGCTAAGGAATTAGCAGATAGTAAATTAGAGGCTAAACGTGCTGAATTAGCTAGTGAATATTTAGAATTTGAGAAATCTCTTACTAAATCAAAAGATGAGTTGACTAAAGGCTTAACGGCTCAGGTTCCACTTTTCAAAGAAGCTGTTGAAGCTAAATTTAGTCAAATATAAGGATGTAATGTGAGTAGAATTTTAGTAATCATGCTAATGATATCAACTTATGCATTAGCATCAGATGCAGAATCTGCTGGAACAGATATTATTCAAAGAACAGTTAACTTTATGTTATTTGCTGGTCTTGTTTGGTATTTAGTTGCTGAACCTGCAAAAAACTATTTTGAATCAAGATCAGAAGCAATTGCTGATGAGCTTAAAAAGGTACAAGATAGATTGAATGAATCAAGTAATCTTAAAAAAGATGCTTTAGCGAAAATTACAGATGCTGAAAAATATGCAACTGAATTATCACAAGCTTCAAAAAAAGAGAACAAAATCATTAATGATAATATGATGCTTCAATGTGATGCTGATTTAGAAGTGTTATCTAAACAATATGAATCGTCAATTGAATTTGAACATAGAAAAATGGTTCGTACAGTTGTTGAAGATATACTTAATGATGTATTAGTTCAAACAAGTGATAGTTTTGACAAAGAAGCTATGGCTAATGTTATCTTAAAAAAGGTGGCATAAATGGAAGAATTAATAGCAAAAAGATATGTTAAAGCAATCAAACAAAGTTCAAGTAATATTTCTATGGAAGATATGGCAACAATCTTTGGTGGATTATCTGAATCATTTAAAGATGAAGCATTTATTAACATAATTAATAATCCAAATATCAATAGAACTACTAAATCAGAAATTTTATTAGATGCAGTTAAATTAGCTGATTCTAGTGTTGTTAATAATTTAATTAAATTATTAGTAGAAAACAATAGAATTAACATTATTCCAGCTTTAGCAAATGAGATGGAAAAAGATGTAGCTAATACAACTAAAACATATACTGGTTTTGTTTATAGTGATAGTGATATTAGTGAAAAAGTTATGGCAGACTTAAGTGATGGTTTAAGTAGAAAATTTGATTCTAAAATATCATTATTACCAGTTAAAAACAATTTTAACGGTATTAAAGTTGATGTAGAAGGTCTTGGTGTAGAGATTAATTTTTCAAAATCAAGAATAAATAGTCAAATTATAGAACATATTGTTAAAGCAATATAATTTTCAACTAGAGGAGAACAATAGTGGTAGCAAAAATAAAAGCTGATGAAATTAGCTCGATAATTAAAGAGCGTATTGACAATTTTGAATTAAATGTTGATATTAACGAAACTGGTAAAATTGTTTCTTATGCTGATGGTGTTGCACAAGTTTACGGACTAAGCAATGTTATGGCTGGTGAAATGGTAGAATTCGAAGATGGTACACAAGGTTTAGTTATGAACCTTGAAGAGAGTGCTGTAGGTGTTGTTATCCTTGGTGCTGGTAGTGCTTTAAGAGAAGGTATGTCTGTTAAAAGACTTGGTAAACTTCTTAAAGTTCCTGTTGGAGATGCTCTTTTAGGGCGTGTTGTAAATGCACTTGGTGAACCAATTGATGGTAAAGGTCCTATTGAAACTACAGAAACTCGTTTCGTAGAAGAAAAAGCACCTGGTATTATGGACAGAAAATCAGTTCATGAACCATTAGCAACTGGTATTAAAGCAATTGATGCACTTGTTCCAATTGGTAGAGGTCAAAGAGAGCTTATTATTGGTGATAGACAAACTGGTAAAACAACTGTTGCGATTGATGCAATTATCAATCAAAAAGGTAATGGTGTTACTTGTATTTATGTTGCTATTGGTCAAAAAGAATCAACTGTTGCTCAAATTGTTCGTCGTTTAGAAGAACATGGTGCAATGGAATATACAATTATTGTATCTTCAACAGCTGCTGAAGCTGCTGCACTTCAATTCTTAGCTCCATATACTGGTGTTACTATGGGTGAATATTTCCGTGATAATGCTAGACATGGTCTAATTGTTTATGATGATTTATCAAAACACGCTGTTGCTTACCGTGAAATGTCACTAATTCTTCGTCGTCCTCCAGGTCGTGAAGCTTATCCAGGTGATGTTTTCTATATCCACTCTCGTCTTTTAGAGAGAGCTGCTAAAGTTTCTGATGAAAAAGGTGCTGGTTCTTTAACTGCTTTACCTATTATTGAAACTCAAGCTGGTGATGTTGCGGCATATATTCCAACTAATGTTATCTCAATTACAGATGGTCAGATTTTCTTAGAAACTGAACTATTTAACTCGGGTGTTCGTCCAGCAATTAATGTTGGTCTTTCTGTTTCTCGTGTTGGTGGTGCTGCTCAAATTAAAGCTACTAAACAAGTTGCTGGTACTTTAAGACTTGACCTTGCTCAATATCGTGAACTTCAAGCATTTGCTCAGTTTGCTTCTGATTTAGATGAAACATCTCGTAATCAACTAGAGCGTGGACAAAGAATGGTAGAAGTTCTAAAACAAGGACCTTTCTCTCCACTTTCTGCTGAGAAACAAGTTACTATTATTTTTGCTGGTAATGAAGGTTTCTTAGATGATATGGATCCGTCAAATGTTGTTCGTTTTGAAGCTGAACTGTATCCATTTATTGAAGCATCTTACCCTCAAATTTTTGAGAATATTAGAAGTACTTCTAAAGTAAATGATGATACAAAAGCATTATTAATCAAAGCACTTGAAGAATTCAAAGCTACTTTTGTAGTAGCATAAGGAAAACTTTATGGCAAACTTGAAAGATATTCAAAGACAGATAAAGAGTGTTTCTAACACTCAAAAGACAACTCGTGCAATGAAACTTGTATCAACTGCAAAGCTTCGTCGTGCTGAAGAGCTTGCGAAACGCTCTCGTCTTTATGCTGCAAAAATGAATCAGGTTATTGCCGAAATAGCTGGACGCATAGAGTGTAATAAAGTTGGAGGAATTGACAATCGTTGTTTTACAAAGATTGAAAATCCAAAAATGGTAGACATAATTTTTGTTACTGCTGATAAAGGTTTATGTGGTGGTTTTAATATTCAAACAATTAAAGCTGTTAATAAACTGATTAAAGAGTATAAAGAAAAAAATGTAAAAGTGCGTTTACGTGGTATCGGTAAAAAAGGTATTGAATTTTTTAAATATAACGAAGTTGAACTTTTTGATTCAGTTATAAATTTAAGTTCAAAACCAGATAAAGTTAGAGCAGATGAATTTATAGCAACTTCTATAGAAGACTATAAAGATGGTAAAATAGATGGTCTTCATATAATCTATAATGGATTTAAAAATATGATGACTCAAGAGCTACATATAGCAAATATTTTACCAGTAGATACAGAACATTTTGAGTGTAATGATGCTCAAAAGTCTGTACTTGAACTTGAAGCTCAAGATGAAGAACAAATGCTAGATTCTTTAGTAAACAAATATGTAGAATATGCTATTTATTATGCATTAATTGATTCTGTTGCTGCTGAACATAGTGCTAGAATGCAAGCTATGGATACAGCAACTAATAATGCTAAAGATATGGTTAAATCACTAAATGTTAAGTTTAACAAAGCAAGACAAGCAGCTATTACTACAGAACTAATAGAGATTATTAGTGGTGTGGAGTCGATGAAATAATGGAGAAAAATATGATTGGTAAAATTAGCCAGGTAATGGGCCCAGTTGTTGATGTTGATTTTGATGGATACCTTCCAACAATCAACGAAGCAATTGAAGTTCAAGTAAATTTAGATGGTACTACTAACCGTTTAGTACTAGAAGTTGCAGCTCACTTAGGTGATGGTCGTGTTAGAACAATTGCAATGGATATGAGTGAAGGTTTAGTTCGTGGTATGGATGCTACAGCTACTGGTGAACCTATAAAAGTTCCAGTTGGAGAAAAGGTACTTGGTCGTATCTTTAATGTAATTGGTGAAACAATTGATCATGGTGAACAGATTACTGACGCACCAACATGGTCAATTCACCGTACTCCACCACCATTGGTTGACCAATCAACTACTACTGAAATGTTTGAGACAGGTATTAAAGTTGTAGATTTACTTGCTCCTTACTCTAAGGGTGGTAAAGTTGGACTATTTGGTGGTGCTGGTGTTGGTAAAACAGTTATTATCATGGAACTTATTCATAATGTTGCTCATGGTCATGATGGTTTATCTGTATTTGCTGGTGTTGGTGAAAGAACTCGTGAGGGTAATGACCTTTATCACGAAATGAAAGATTCCAATGTACTTGATAAAGTTGCACTGTGCTATGGTCAAATGAGTGAGCCTCCAGGAGCAAGAAACCGTATTGCTCTTACTGGTCTTACTATGGCTGAATATTTTAGAGATGAAAAGAATCTTGATGTACTAATGTTTGTTGATAATATCTTCCGTTTTGCTCAATCAGGTTCTGAGATGTCAGCACTTCTTGGTCGTATTCCTTCAGCTGTTGGTTACCAACCAACTCTTGCTCGTGAGATGGGTGCTTTACAAGATAGAATTACATCAACTAAAAATGGTTCTATTACTTCTGTTCAAGCAGTATATGTACCAGCAGATGATTTAACTGACCCGGCTCCAGCTTCTGTTTTTGCTCACTTAGATGCTACAACAGTTCTTAACCGTAAAATTGCTGAAAAAGGTATTTATCCTGCAGTTGACCCACTAGATTCAACTTCAAGATTACTTGACCCACAAATTATTGGTGAAGAACATTATGGTGTTGCTCGTGGTGTTCAACAAACACTTCAAAAATATAAAGATTTACAAGATATCATTGCGATTCTTGGTATGGACGAATTATCTGAAGATGACAAAAATGTTGTTGAAAGAGCTCGTAAAATTGAGAAATTCTTATCTCAACCATTCTTTGTTGCTGAAGTATTTACAGGTGCTCCAGGTAAATATGTTTCTCTTGCAGATACTATTAAAGGTTTCAAAATGATTCTTGATGGTGAATGTGATCATATGGCTGAGGGTTCTTTCTACATGGTTGGTGGAATGGATGAAGCTATTGCTAAACATGAGAAAAACAAATAAACCTAGTGTTTATTAAAGGACTAAAATGGATAAGTTAAAACTTGAAATCCTAACTCCTAATGGCGAAATCTTTAATGGTGAAGTTATTAGTGTAGTTCTCCCTGGTAAAGAGGGAGAGTTCGGTGTTCTAGCTCATCATGCATCTTTAACAACTTTGTTAGATGCTGGTGTGATAGACATTGAAAAAGAAGATAAAACAATAGAATCAATTTTAATTAATTGGGGTATGGCTCAGGTTGATGAAGATAAGACTATAGTTTTGGTAGAGGGTGCTGTTGCTATTCGTGGTGAAAACGAAAGTGATGTTGCTGCTGCTCTTGAAGAAGCTAAAGAACTTATTAATGATATTGCTGATGCTAATCCAGCTATAGCTGTAGTTTCTTCTAAAATAGAATCTGCTGCACAAAGATTGTTATAATCAATGCTTAATAATCTAATAGATTTTTATGTAAAAAGTCATCCAGTTACACTGGGTGTACTTACTCTTCTTTCCGTATATTTTATTATTCTAAATTGGGTTTTTTTATACCGTTATTTTTCTTTAAATAGTTGGTTATCAAGAGAAAATAATTCATTAGAATCTCTTTTAATGGGTTCATCAACTGTAAGTGAACAATCATTTTTAAGTAATTTTTTAAAAACAAGTTCGAATTCATCAAAAGAGATTTTAGACTTAGGTATGTTAGCTGCAACTAAAGAGGCTACAAAAGGTTTGTCTATACTTTCTATATTCGCTTCAACTACACCATTTATTGGTTTGTTTGGAACTGTTGTTTCTATATTAGATACATTTTCTCATATAGGACAAACTACAGGAAGTATGTCAATGATAGCTAGTGGTGTTTCTGATGCTTTAGTAGCTACTGCTTCAGGTATATTTGTAGCAATCTTTGCCTATACATATCATCAAGTATTGAAAAGAAAATCATTTGAATTAGTTAATTATTTAGAGATGCAAAGTGATGCTATTTTAGCTAGAAAAGAGTAAAATATGTACGATTGGGATGATAAACCTGAATTAAATATTACACCACTTGTAGATGTTATGCTTGTTTTATTGGCTATTTTAATGGTTATAGCTCCAAATATTATTTATGAGGAAAATATTAAATTACCTCAAGGTTCTGTTTCAAAACAACTATCTAAAATACCACCAGTTCATATTACAATAGATAAAGATATGAATATAAAAGTAAATAAAGAAAATTATCTATTTAATGCTTTTATGGATAATTTTTCAAACTATTCAAAAACTTTAGATTTAAAAGCTACTGTATTGATAAGCGCAGATAAAACTCTTGATTATGGAGTTGTTATGTCTGTTTTAGCTGCTGTTAAACAAGCTGGATTTACTGAAGTGTCATTAGCTACAAATGGTTAATAACAATAAATATTTTTATATAAGTGGTTTTATTTCTATATCACTTTTTTTACTTTTTGTATCTCTATTTTTTTATATGATGGTTACTTCTGTTGATATTAAATCTTATGCTTTAAAAAAAGAAAATTATATATCTGTATCATTAGATATTGTTTCTGCTACAAAGAAAAAAAATACAAAAGCTATACTAAAAAAAGTTGAAGAGGTTAAAGAGATAGAAACACCTGAAATATTAAAAAAGCCAAATATAAATAATTTATTTAGTAAAATAGCTACAAAAAAAATAAAAAAAGAGATAGTTGAAAAGCCAAAAGAGATTGTGAGAAATTTAGATGAATTAAGTAAAAAAATAAAGATAACAAGTGAAAATAAAACAAAACCACTTCTTGAAACTAATGATAAAGTAAACAATATAAGTGATAAAAATTCTAAAGTTTCTACTGGTGATGTGGTTAATGAATATAATGCTAAAATTAATGCTTTAGTTCATCAAAAATTTTATCCACCTGAAAATTCACAAGGCAGTGAAGTTCAAGTGATTATTGAATTAAGTTCACTTGGTAAGTTATTGGATTTTAGAGTATTGAAATATTCAAGTAATGATGCTCTTAATAAAGTTGTTGATAATATGAAAGAAAAATTAATGAGTGTAATTTTTCCAATAAGTCCAAATAATAATTCTCAAAGAATTATTATAAATTTAATACCTAAATAGTAGGAGTAAAAATGAAAATATTGTTTTCGTTAATAATGTCGATTAGTTTGTTATTTGGAGTAGATGCTACCATAGATGTAATTAAAAAGGTAGATACTTTACCATCCATAGCTATTGAAGATTCTTCAACATCTTATACAAATAGATTTAAGTTGAAATTTTTTAAAGTATTAGTTGCTGATTTAAATGTTATATCATTATTTAATGTTGACCAAAATTATCGTACTACTGAGTATGATAATGGAGATGTTGTTTTTGAAAATAAAGATATGAAATATGTACTAAGATATCAGCTCATTGAAAGTGATTCAGGAGCATTTAATTTAGAATATAAATTAATTAAAAATAATGAAATTATTCTAGCTAAACATTATAAGATAAAAAATAGTAGCTATAATGTATTTATTTCACATGCTGTTGCTTATGATATAAATAAATTTATGGGTGCTTCTTCTGTTGAGTGGATGAAGAAAAAAGTTATTTTTTCAAGAGTTGTAGCTCCTAAAAAAAGTGAGATTGTAATTTCTGATTATACATTATCTTATCAAAAAGTTATTGTTAAAGGTGGATTTAATCTTTTTCCTAAGTGGGCAACTAAAAAACAAAACTCTTTTTACTATACATCTTTAGATAGAGATAAACCAAGTTTATTTTATGTAGATATAAAGAAAGGTACAAATAGTTTACTATTAGAATCTGATGGTATGATGATTTGTTCAGATGTTAGTAAAGATTCTAAAAAACTACTCTTAACTATGGCACCAAAGGGTCAGCCAGATATCTATTTGTATAATGTAGATACTAAAAGATATAAAAAAGTAACATCATATCGTGGTATAGATGTAGCTGGGAAATTTATGAATAATAATGAGATAATCTTTGTATCAAATAGATTAGGTTACCCAAATATTTTTTCAAAAAGATTAGATACTAATGAAGTTGAACAGATGGTTTATTATGGAAAAAGTAATTCTGCTTGTAGTGTAAATGGTGATTATATTGTGTATAAAGCAAGGGAAACATCAAATTTATTTTCAAAAAATACATTTAATTTACATCTCATATCAAGAAAAACAGATTTTATACGAAGATTAACAGCAACAGGTATTAATGAATTTCCAAAATTTTCAAGAGATGGTGATGCGATTTTATTTATAAAAAATTATAAATCGCAAAGTTCTATTGGTATAATTAGATTGAATCATAATAAAAATTATCTTTTCCCTTTAAAATATGGAAAAGTACAATCTATGGATTGGTAATAGATTCAAATATATTTTGATATAATAATTATAATATTTTTAAAATAAAGGATACTTAGGTATGAAAAAATTAGTAATTGCTAGTGTGTCAGCTGCACTTTTAATCTTTAGTGGTTGTTCGAAAGAGCCAAAAGTTATTGACCCTTCTGAAAATGGTGATAGTATGGTAGAAGAGGTTGAAAGTGTTACTACTGAAATTATCAATGGTGATAATACAATGACTTCTAATTCTCCTATCTCTATTTCAGTAGCAGAGGGTAAGTTTAATTCTGTTTATTTCGCATTTGATAAATTTACAATCAATTCAGATATGAAAGATAATGTATCAAACTCTGCTACTGTTGCTAATGGTGTTGCTAGTGCTTATAATATTAAGTTAGAAGGTAATTGTGATGAGTGGGGTAGTGATGAGTATAACTTTGCGTTAGGTTTAAAAAGAGCTAATGCTGTTAAGAAATCATTAATATCTGAGGGTGTAGATTCTTCTCGTATCTCTATGGTTAGTTTTGGTGAAAGTAATCCAACTTGTAATGATAAAACTAAAGAGTGTTGGTCTAAAAACCGTCGTGTAGATTTTAAACTTCTTCCATAGTTATAGTTTATGAAAGCTATAAACATAGTTGCATCTCTTGCAACTATATACTCCACATTTCTTTTAGCATCTGAACCATCAGCTTTTAATGCTGGTAATTTAGATACGCCAAACCCTTATGGTTTAACATCTGCTGAAAAAACTGTACTTGAAAATAAAAAGAGATTACATACTGTTTTGGTTAAAAGTAACAATCAATCTTATGAGGTTGATTCTATTAGAGAAAGAATTGATGGGCTTCAAAGTATTGTTGAAAGTTTAAGCCGAAAAGCTCAAGATAATAAGAGAGAGCTAAAAAAATTGTCTACTGAAAATAGTGAAAAACTTTTAAGTTCAAATGAATATGAAAAAAGAATCAGTATAGCAGTAGAAAATAATACAAAACTTTTAAATAAAATTTCTGTTTTAGTAGATTCTATCAATAAAGATTATGTAACAAAATTAGAATTTAATTCTCTTGTAAAAGATGTTAATAAATTTAAAGAATTAGTTGCTATAGAATTATCAAAAAACAACACTCCTAAAGAGAAAAAAAAGAAACCTGCTAAGTATGAAAAAACATCTAATAGTGATATCGCTATATCAGCACAGGTGAATTTTGATAAAAAATATTATACAAAAGCAATAGAACAATATAATTATTTAATAAATAATAGTTATAAACCAGCAAAAGCTCATTATATGATTGGTGAGATGAATTTTAGAAGAAAAAAATATACTGATTCTATCGCTTATTTTAAAAAAAGTGCTTCATTATACTCAAAAGCTAGTTATATGCCTACATTAATGTTACATACAGCTATATCAATGGATAAAACAGGTGATACAGAAAATGCTAAAACATTTTTTAATGCTATTATTTCTAATTATTCAAATACTCAAGAAGCAACAGAAGCAGAGGAAAAACTTAATTCTTTATAATCTTGTATAAATATTATATAACTTTATGTTAGAATTTTAAAAATAAAATAAAGGGCTCTTAAAAATGGCAATAGAAGCAAATCAAATCGTTTCAATAGAATATGAACTTCGTGATGGAGATAAAGTAATAGATAGTAATGTTGGAAATGAACCATTAGTATTTATGTTTGGTAAAGGTCAAATTATTCCTGGTTTAGAAACTGGAATCCAAAATATGGCTATTGGTGAAAAAGCTGATGTTTTAGTTAAACCTGAAGATGCTTATGGTGAATTAAATCCAGAAGCTCAACAAGAAGTTCCTAAAGATCAATTTGCTGGTATTGATTTAGCAATTGGTATGACTCTTTATGGTCAAGGTGAAGATGGTGGAACTGTTCAAGTTACTGTAAAAGAGATTGGTGAAGAAAATATTATTATTGATTTTAATCACCCTTTAGCTGGTAAAACATTGATGTTTAGTGTTACTGTAAATAATGTTAGAGATGCCTCTGCTGAAGAATTACTTTCAGGTATACCTGCTGAAAATCAACAAGATGATGATGGTTGTTGTGGAACTGGTGGTGGTTCTGGTTGTGGTTGCCACTAGTTTTATCACTGAATCTGAAGCCTCGAAAGAGGCTTTTAAAACAGCAACACTTCTTAAAACTATTGCTGTAAACTCCTTGATTATTGGAGAAATTGGAGTTGGTAAAAAAACTCTTGCCCAATATATACTTCCTAATGCTCAAATAATTGATGCTCTTAATATAGATGAATTGTTAACTAATATTGAAAATTCCAAAGAGATTATAATAAATAATTTGGAAAAATCTTCAAATCTAAAAATAGTTCTTGATGCTATCAATAGTAACAATATTAAGGTTGTCGCTACTACAAATAGAACACTTAAAGAGGAATCTTTAGATGATACATTTAGTGTTAAATTTACAGTTCCACCATTAATTGAGAGAGATGAAGATGTTGTTTCTCTTATAGATATATTTAGTGAAGAGGCTTCTGCTTTATTTGGAACAGATAGTGAGTTTAATAGTAAAGGTTTAGTGCCAGATTTAAGTGAAAATTCAATCTCATTAAAAAGACAAATTATGATTAAAACTCTTTTACATAATATAAAAGATGTTGAGTTAATGGATATTATTGAACATTATTTATATGATAAATTAGGTTCAAATAGTGATTATAGAGATTTTTTATATCTTTATGAAGTTCCATTAATAAAATCAGGTTTAAAAAAATTTAAATCTCAATTACAACTTTCAGATAAATTGGGATTAAATAGAAATACATTAAGAAAAAAAATAGCAGATAATAAAAAATATTTATAACTAAAGGATTAAAATGAAAAAAATAGCAATGATATTCGCAGGTCAGGGTTCTCAAGCAGTTGGTATGGGTAAAGATTTTTATGAAAATTCAGATATAGCAAAAGAGATGTTCGCTAAAGCTGGTGAAAGAATTGGTGTTGATTTTAAAGAGTTAATATTTGAAGAAAATGAAAAACTTGGTCAAACAGCATATACTCAACCAGCAATTTTACTTGTTCAGATGATAGCTTATAGACTTTTTAAAGAAAAATGTCCAGATGTTAAAGCTGAACTTTTTTTAGGTCACTCTCTTGGTGAGTTTTCTGCTTTATGTGCTAGTGGTGCTATTGATTATGTTGATGCTGTTGAGTTAGTTCATAATCGTGGTGCTTTTATGCAGTCTGCTTGTGATGAAGTTGAGGCTGGTATGATGGTTCTTGTTGGTCTTGATGATGAATCAGTTGAAAAAGTTTGTGCTGATGCTCAAGCTGATGGTAAAAAAGTATGGGCAGCAAACTATAACCAAGATGGTCAAATTGTTGTTGCAGGTATGAAGTCTGATTTACAATCATTAGAGCAAACTTTTAAAGATGCTGGTGCTAAAAGAGCATTACTTCTTGATATGTCAGTAGCTTCGCATTGTGAGATTCTTTCACCTGCTCAAGAGCCTTTAGCTGAGTTGATGGAAAAAATGGTAAAAGATAACTTTGAAGCACCAATTATTTCAAATGTTACAACGAAACCTTATTCATCAAAAGATGAAGCAGTAACTCTTTTAAAAGAGCAGTTAGTTAAACCTGTAAAATATAAACAATCAATTCTAGCAATAGCAGAAGATGTAGATATGGCAATAGAGTTTGGTAATGGAATCACTCTAAAAGGTCTTAACCGTAGAATCGCTAAAAGTTTAAAAACTTTAAATATCTCAGATATGGCATCTTTAGAAAAAGTTGTTGAAGAAGTTTCTAACTAAGATGAAAGTTACATTGGTTCAAAGTTCACCTAAATTAAATCGTTCAAATTTAGGTGATATTATCTCAACTATAAAAGAGTATAAAGATAAAAGTGATTTAATAGTTTTTTCTGAGTTATCTTTAAATGGCTATATGCTTCAAGATAAACTATATGAAGATGCTTGGAATCTTGATGAACTAAATGAGTTAAAAGAGCTAAGTAAAGATGTTGATTTTGTAGTTGGTGGAGCAATTAAAGATTCTAAACTATTTAGAAATTCTGCTCTATATTTTTCTGATGGTAAATTATTAAGCCAACACAACAAAGTTCATCTTCCAAATTATGGTATGTTTGAAGAGGCTCGTTATTTTAGTGCTGGTGATATTTTTGAAAGCTTTGAATCTAAGTTTGGAAAACTATCTATGTTAGTGTGTGAAGATATGTGGCATAAATCTGTTCATAAAGATTTAATAAAAGAGAATCCTGACTTAATTATAGTTTTAGTAGCTTCTCCAGCTCGTGGATTTAGTGATGATGGTCTTGAAATTGAGAAAAAATGGACAGAGATTTTAAAAGTAGTTGCTAAAGAGTGTAACTCCAAAGTTATCTTTGTAAACCGTGTAGGTTTTGAGGATGGTTTAGGCTTTTGGGGTGGTAGCTGTGTTGTTGATGAAAAAGCAAATATTATAGAAAAATTAGAACATTTTAAAGAAGATACACAAACATTTAATATATAGGAAATTTTATGAAAATAGCAATTATGGGTGCGATGCCAGAAGAGGTAGCACCAATTTTAGAAAAATTAGAGAGTTATAAAACTACTGAGTATGCTAATAACAAATATTATGAAGCAACTTATAAAGGTGTGGAGTTAGTTATAGCTTACTCTAAGATAGGTAAGGTTTTCTCAACACTTACAGCTACAACAATGATTCAACATTTTGGTTGTGATAAACTTCTTTTTAGTGGTGTTGCTGGAGCAATCTCTTCTAGTTTAAAAGTTGGTGATTTAATTATAGCTACAAAACTATCTCAACACGATTTAGATATAACTGCTTTTGGTCACCCTTTTGGGTTTGTTCCTGAGGGGAGTGTGTTTGTTGAAGCAGATAAGAATCTTATAGCTCTTGGTAAAGAGGTTGCTTCTGATATGGGTAAAACTGTTCAAGAGGGAATCATCGCTACTGGAGACCAATTTGTAGCTAATGAGGAGCGAAAAAATTGGATAGGTACTACTTTTAATGCTGATGCTTTAGAGATGGAAGGTGGTAGTGTTGCTGTTGTTTGTAATGCTTTAAATATTCCGTTCTTTATTCTTCGTGCCATTAGTGATGCTGCCGATATGGACGCTAGTTTCTCTTTTGATGAGTTTTTAGAAACAAGTGCTGTTGAATCGGCTGAATTTGTTATGAAAATGGTAGATAAAATCGTTGAGTAAAAATTCCATAAAACTATCTAAAAAGATTATGTCAAAGCTTGGTAAAACAAATGCTGAGTTTGGGCTAATAGAAGAGGGTGATAAGATTCTTGTTGGTCTTAGTGGTGGTAAAGATTCTTTAACTATGATTCATGCTATGAAAGAGCAACAAAGAAGAGCCCCTTTTAAGTTTGAGTTTGTTGCTGTTACTATAAGCTACGGTATGGGTGAAAACTTTGATAACCTCATAGCTCATTGTAAAGAGCATGATATTTCACATATAGTCCATGAGACACAAACTTATGAGATAGCTAAAGATAAGATTCGTAAAAACTCATCTTTTTGTAGTTTTTTCTCCCGTATGAGGAGAGGGTTTTTATATAGTGTAGCATTAGAGCAGGGGTGCAATAAAGTGGCATTGGGTCACCATATGGATGATGCTGCTGAGAGTTTTTTTATGAACTTTATTTATAATGGTCAGATGAGAAGTTTAGCACCTAAATATAAAGCAGGAAATGGGTTGATTGTGATTCGCCCACTTATTCAGATGAGAGAGCGACAACTTCGTGCTTTTGTTGATGATAACGGTATAAGTGCCATAGGTGATGAAGCTTGTCCAGCGATGAGGTTTGATGTAAAAATGCCTCATGCTAGAGCAAACATGAAAATAATGTTAGCAAAGATGGAGAAAGATTTTCCTCAACTTTTTACCTCTATGAATGCAGCATTTAAAAATATATCTGTAGATAGCTTTTTTGATAATGAAAAATTTAGTATTTAGAACCTAGATTTTGTTCATCTTTTTCGATTTGAGATTTTTTTGTATTTATTGTTTCATTTTTTAATGTTTGCAAAAACTCAAGTATATTATTTTGATAATCTATTGTATCTTCATCATAAGATAGAGCTACAATAGACCTCAAAGGTTCTATATCTATTTTTTTTGCATATCTAGGGACATATTTTAACTCTTTTTGTATATTTGTTATAAGTGTATCTACTGTTAATCCGTTGTTATCTCTTACTTTTTGGACAAGCTCTTTTGTTGATAACATTAAAAGATCAACTCTTTCCATATCATCTCCATAGATACTTCGCCCAATTATTTTAACTTGAATATAACTTTCAACAGTAGAATCTTCGTTAACAGCAATAATAAGTGCAAAAATCTTAGCTCTAAACTCTAAAGAGCTATGGTTATGAACAAAAAGTTCACGAAAAGCACTAAAAAGAAAATGTTTTATTCTAAAGCTAAGTTTCATATACATTCCTAATTATGCTAATAATGCCTTAACAGTTTCATTGATTCTTTTACCATCAGCTTTACCTGCTAGTTTTTTTGAAGCCATACCCATCACTTTACCCATATCTTTCATAGTAGAAGCACCAGTTTGTGAGATAATCTCTTTTATCTCTACCGTTAACTCTTCATCATCTAATTGAGCTGGTAAATAAGGTGTATAAAAAGCTATCTCATCAAGTTCAGTCTGCATAAGGTCATCACGACCAGCTTCTTTGTATTGAGTAGCAGAATCGTTTCTTCTTTTAACTTGAGTTTGTATAATTTTGATAACATCATCATCACTTAACTCTTTTCTTTCATCAACTTCTATCTGTTTAAAAGCACTCATTAAAAGACGAAGAGCATCTCTTTTTTTTACATCTTTTGCTTTCATTGCATTTTTTACTTCTGTATTAATTGTTTCTCTTAGTGACATTTTTATCCTTGTTGGAACTATTTTTGCTAGAATTATAACTAAACAAAGATTACTTTCAAAGAGAAAATTATGATAAAAACTATACTTTATATATTTATGCCCATTGTTACTATATCAATTTTAACAAGTTGTACTGCAAAATTAAGTGATCCAGAGTTAAATTTTGAGCCACCAACTTATGTTGAAGAGATGCCATCAAAAGAGGATAAAAAAGATTTTGTATCTACCGGCAGTATATTTGGTCAAGGTGCAAGACCACTATTTTCAGATAGAAAAGCTATGAATGTAAATGATATTGTTACTGTAATTATCTCTGAGACTGCTAAAAGCTCTAGTAGTGGTGCAAAAAAATTAAGTGGATCAGATAGTACAAATCTAGGTGGTGGTATTTTTGCTTCAGCAGGTGGAAATACAGCTATGAACTCTTATGCTTCAAAGTTATCTGGAATCACTAACATAGGCTTTAAAAGCTCAACAGAAAATGCTTTTAGTGGGCAGGGTAGTGCGACAAGAGATTCATCTTTTACAACAAAAGTAACAGCTAGAGTTGTAAAAGTTTTAATTAATGGTAACTATTTTATATCTGGAAAAAAAGATATTTTAGTAGATGATCAAAAACAAACGATACAAGTTAGTGGTGTAATCCGTCCTTATGATATTGATCAATATAATAGTATAAGCTCATCTTTAATTGGTGATGCTAAAATACTTTATAAAACAGAGGGGGATATAGATCGTGCAACAAAACAAGGTTGGGGAACAAAAATCATTCAGGCTATTTGGCCATTTTAGTTTAGTATTACTTCTTGGAGTATCATCAGTTAATGCTCAATCATTTGAGGATTTTAAAAGATCACAAGCAGAATCTTTTCAACAGTATCAAGATGAAAGAGATAGTGCTTTTAGTAAGTATTTAAAACAGCAATGGAAAGCTTATAATGTTCAGATAAGTGATAAGCGTTATGAGAAACCAAAACCAACTATTGCTCCAACAACTCCACAAAGTAAAATTAAAAGTGTTGGTCCAAAAGTAAATATTAGTATAAAAGAATCTAAAAATGAAATTGTTGATAAAAAACATATAGATAAACCATTTATAATTAACATAATTCAACCAATAAAAAAAGAAAAAAAATCTAAAATAGCTCCAAAAGATATAACTTTTGATTTTTATGGAACAAAACTTGGATTTGATTTACAAGATAAAATAAAAAATGCAAATTTTTATCCACAAAATCAAAAAGGTATAACAAATTTTTTCTCTACAGTGGCATCAAGCGAATATGAAGAGTTAATTAAAGATATAGATAAAGCTCGTCGTGATATGCAATTAAATGATTGGGGGTTATATCTACTTGTTTTAAAAGTATCACATGAAGTTTATAGAGATAGTGATAATGCAAAGCTTTTAAGTTGGTTTATTTTCAACAAGCTAGGGTATGCAGTAAAAGTTGGTTTAGCAAAAAAACATATTATTTTAATGCACTATTCAAAGAAAAATATATATTCAACTCCAAGTTATAGTTTTGGTAAACGAAAATATTATGTACTTTCCCATTATGCGAAAGGTAATGTTGGTAGAATTTTTTCATATAAGCAAGATTACCCAGAATCTACAAAAGCACTAGATTTAGCTTTAGATAAACTTCCATTATTTAAACCAAATATGAAAATTAAAACTATATCTTTTAAAGAGTATGGAAAAACTTATAAAGTATCTTACCCATATAATCAAAATCTTATAGATTTTATGAGTACATATCCACAAGCTGATTATGAAACATTTTTTAATGCTCCGTTGGATGATAGAACATATAAATCTATAGCAGAATCGTTAAAAAAACATTTAGATGGTAAGCAGATTGGCGATGCTATGAACTTTGTTTTACATTTTGTTCAAAAATCTTTTAAATACTCAAAAGATAATGTTCAGTTTAATAGAGAAAAAGTTATGTTTGCTCAAGAAACTTTATATTTTGATAAGTCTGATTGTGAAGATAGAGCAGTGTTATTTTCATATTTGATAAAAGAGTTATTTTCTATAACAGTATATGGTGTTCATTATAAAGGTCATATGGCAACAGCTTTATATGTACCGATGAAAGGTGATTTTATAAAGTTAGGTAGTAAAAAACTTGTGATTGCAGACCCAACCTATATTAATTCAAATATAGGTCAAAGTATGCCGAGATATAGATCTAAAAGACCTAAAAATATTATAAAAATAAAGAAATAATTTAGTAGTTAATTGCTACTTTATAAGTTGGATCATCCTCTTCATAAGAGCAGTGTGGTCCAGCTTTTTTAAGTATAGCTTTACAATCATTTGATAGATGACGAAGTAGTAAGTTTTTACCAGCCTCTTCATACTTTTTAGTTATCATATCTATAGCTTCAACACCACTAGAATCCATAACTCTAGCATTTTTAAAGTCTATAACAACTTTTGGTGAATCTTGATCTATATCAAAATTATCTCCAAATGTTGTAGCTGAACCAAAGAAAAGAGGACCCTCTAGTGTATAAACTTTAGTTCCATCCTCTTCTGTATGAACACGAGAAAAAATCTTTGCATGTTTCCAAGCAAAAGCAAGAGCAGAGATAATAACACCAGCAATAACAGCTATAGCTAAATCTTCAACAACTGTAATTACAGTAACAGCTACCATCACAAAAGCATCTGTACGTGGCATTTTGTTTAGTCTTGAGAAGCTTGACCATTCAAATGTCCCTATACTTACCATAAACATAATCCCAACTAAAACAGCAACTGGAATCGCATTTAAAATACCACTCATAGAAACAACAAGTATGATAAGTCCAACAGCAGCTACAAATGATGATAATCTTCCAATTCCACCTGAAGTGTAGTTGATGATAGATTGACCAATCATAGCACAACCAGCCATACCACCAAAGAAACCACAAGTTATATTTCCTGTTCCCTGAGCGATACACTCTTTATTTGCTGAACCACGAGTGTTACTAAGTTCATCTAAAACAGAAAGAGTAAGTAATGATTCTATAATACCAACAAGAGCTATGATAACTGCATAAGGTAAAACAAGTTTAATCGCATCTAAGTTAAATAGATATTGAGGAATCCCAAAAGTTGGCATCTGTCCAGCATATTTACTCATATCATCTAAGCCACTTAGTAAAAGTGTATTTGCTCCAGTAAAATAAACACCTAAAGTGATAACGATAATAGCTACAAGACCAGCTGGAATAGCCTTTGTAAATTTTGGTAATATATACATTATAGCCATAGTAACTACAACTAAAATATACATCATATACCCTTGCCCCTCAAAAAATTTGAATTGAGCAGTACCAATAACAATAGCAAGACCATTTACAAACCCATGAATAGCAGGAGTTGGAACAAGACGGATAAACTTACCAAGTTTAAGCATACCAATAGATATTTGGATCATACCAGCTATAACAGTTGCTAGTAGTATATAGTGAAGTACACCCATAGCTATAGCTTCTCTGCCTAGACCTTGAGCTTCAAGTAAAGAGGTAGATTCAATACCAAGACCAACTAAAACAATAGCAACAGCACCGGTTGCACCAGAAATCATCCCTGGTTTACCACCAATAAGTGAAGTGATAAGACCTAAGATAAAAGCAGTATAAAGTCCAACAATTGGACTAACACCAGCAATAAAACTAAATGCGATAGCTTCAGGAACTAAAGCAACAGCAACAACTAAACCTGAGAGAACATCATTTTTAATGTTTTCTGACGAGTATTTTTTTAAATCAAACAATTATGTTACACCTTACGATTCTGGTTTTTGAAATGTCGCGATTCTATCTAAATAGTGATGAAAATATGCTTTATATCGGTGATATGAAAATAAATATTATAAGCTATTATTTATATGATAAGTGCTAGTATGCTCGTTAAATTTTATTAAAAAGGGGAGAAATATGAAGATATTTCGTATTTTATTAGCCTTATCTATTGTTGTTTCATTATCTTTAGCTAGTGGTAAGGATATAGCTGTTAACTTAGGTTTAAATGCCAGTTCAAAAGCTATTACACAATGGGAAAAAGTTTTTAACCAAACTAGAAAAATGAAAAAACTAGGAATTGATACACTTTCAGATTTAGACAAAAATGTATTAAAAAAGTATTTAATAAATCATGCAGCAGATTCTGATCATCCAGAAGCTGCTGGAATGTAAATAAGGAATTTAACATGAAAACAATAATAAAATCAAGCCTTATTGCATCTATGTTTGCATTATCATTAAGTGCCAATACTATTGATGATTTAAGTAAACAGATAGATTCTCTTCAATTAGAATTAAGTCAATTAAAATCTTCTCAATTAGATGGTGATGATGAATTAGAAGAAAGAATTGATGAGATTGAAACAGCAATATTAATTGATAAAATTAAATTTACTTTAGAATTCCGTACTCGTGTAGATAATTTTAATTTTAAAACAGCTAATGGAATAGTTAGCCATGATAACAATATTTGGTCAAACCGTTTAAGATTAAATATGAAATCAAAAATTGATGATAATATGAAATTTAATGGTCGTTTGACAATGAATAAAAATTGGTCAGATTCAAATCTAAATAATTTTGCAAATATGGATCCTATGCAAGCTAGAAGACCTGCTAATAGTGGAATATTTGTAGAAAGAGCTTATGTTGATTGGGTTATTACTAGAGATAGTATTCCTATTATTTTAACTTTAGGTCGTCAACCAAGTTCAGATGGACCATCTCATCAATTTAAAGATAATACAGTTCGTAAATCAACATATTCTGCATTAAGTTTTGATGGTGCTGCAGATGGAATTGTTTTAACTATGAATCTGCAAGAAGTTAGTGAAGTTGATGGAATGGCAGTTAGAATAGGTTATGGTAAAGGGTATCAAGATCATTCTAATAAAAGTTATTTAGTTAATCAAAATTCTATAGATGATTCAAATGTTTTAGGTTTATTTTTTGATACAGGATTAGTTCAAGAGGGATCATTACTTCAAATAAGTGCTGTTTCAGCTACAGATGTTGTTTCTAATGTTGAAGATAGTAATAAGAATATTGGTGATATGATGCTTTATACAGCTATGCTTGAATTTACAAATATTGTAGATAGTAATTTAGATATATTTGCTCATTATGCAGTTAGTAAAGTGAAACCAAATGGTATTAGTAGTGAAAACAATGGTGAAAAGGTTGGATTTTTACAAAATGATTCTAAAAGTAAAAAACAATTAACTGGTAGTGCTTACTGGTTTGGTGCAAGATATACGATGCCTATAAAAAGTATGAATAATCCTCGAATAGGTCTTGAATACAATCATGGCAATAAAAATTGGTTTAGTTTTACTCAAGGCTCAAATGATTTAACAAATAAATTAGCTACTCGGGGTAGTGCTACTGAAGTTTATTATATTCAACCAATTAACCGTTATGCACATATCCGTTTAGGTATGCAAATGATAGATTATGATTATACAGGAAGTGGTAGCCAAATTGGTTTGCCTACAAAAGTTAGTGATACAGAATTAGATAAGTTAAATAATTATTATTTACAATTCAACTTAGCATACTAAAAGCTTTTAAAATATAAATAACCTCAGAAAAATTATGAGGTTATTTAACATTGTATTATTATGATATGGCTACACTAATTCATACAAAGAATAAAAGCTATTCTAAGTTAAAATAAGAAGAATAAGTGAGGCTAAGATGGCAAACCGTAAGTTTACAAAAGAGTTTAAAGATTCAACAATTCAACT
>Ga0256837_1000613_pt1 | contig 28953 bp, 32 predicted proteins | sample 4562384metaG_FD_185976 | JGI IMG/M metagenome (GOLD analysis project Ga0256837, IMG submission 185976) | Hydrothermal vent microbial communities from Guaymas Basin, Mexico - 4561-384 | ecosystem: Environmental > Aquatic > Marine > Hydrothermal vents | place: Mexico: Guaymas Basin | collected... | reverse complement strand
ACAAATTTGGACTCAATGTATGTTCAACAAATATAGCCAATGAGATGGATGGTGCAAATTGCGTGAGTTGTCATATGCCAAAAGTAAAAGGGAGTGTTTCTGACATGACACAGAGAAAAACACATGCTTTTCATGGTTTTGCGGGAAGTCATTTTCACTCTGATATGCTTCAAAAATATGTAAATATTTCACTTTTAAGAGAGATAGATGATTTTATAGTAAATATTGACAATCAGACATCACATGCTCTTTTACTTCACCCTTTAAGAGTTGCAGTACTAAAAGTTAGTATAAATAAAGCAGGAAAGACCATTAAACTCAAAGATGAGATTTTTCTAAGAGTAATCGGTCATGATGGAAAGCCTGCAATGCCATGGAAAGCTTCAACAACACTGCGTGACACTATGATAAAAGCAAATGAAAAAAGAAGTGTAAAATACAACTTTTCACTTCAAAAAGGAGATAGAGTAGATGTTGTTCTTGGATGGTATCTCGTTAATCCAAAAGCTGTTAAAAAACTCAATCTTCAAAATACAAAAATTGCAACTGATTTTATAGAGTTCAAAAAAGAAAGTTTCGAGTTTTAATCATGAAAAAATTTTTCATACCTTTACTTTTGACTTTAAACCTATATTGCGTTGAGTTTCAGCCAATTCATTCAAGCGTACAGTTCTACCTTGAAAACAAAAACTTTACTAACTCTAAACAAAAAATTGATGGAAAAGTTGTTGGTGTTGGTGCTGATATACATATTGATAAATCTGAGATAAGATTTGCATATGAACACGGGAAAACAAACACTAAACAGCCACCACTCCAAAAAGACCTCAATGTTGAGAAGCTGTTCTTACGTTATGCCTATTCCCCAAACAAAAATTTTGCTTTTAATCTAAACTATCTTTCTGTATTGCATGATAACATTGCTATAACTGATGATGGTGTTGCTTATGGTGCAGGGGTAAGTTATTTTCACTCAAAACAACTTGGTCTAAATTTCAATCAGTACTATACAGACTATAAAGATTTTAATATCTATCAGAGTAACTTCAATATAGACTTTAAAACACATATCCAATCATATAAAATAAAGCTGACTTCTGAAAACATTTATATCAGTATTGATGAGCAACACCAAAATATGTTTACAAAAAATGCAAAAAAAGATTATTTTACTTCCGCACTTAAAATACATACTCACTACAAAACATGGCACTTTGGAGGTGCAGCATATTTTGGTAAAAGAGTTTTTGCAATTATGAATGAAGGCTTTAAAGTACAACACCATGCAATGGAGTTTGATAGAACTTATGCTGTAGGGATGGGGAAAAATATTGGTAAAGCTGTTATTAGATTACAATATATTTACCAAAGAGCGACAGAGCTTCCTATGCAAAACAGAGATGTAAAAGTAAAAAATTTAAGAGCCATTGTAAATTTTCAATATTGAAGAAGATTAAATAGTTGACTTTTTAGATATTTCTAAAATGTCAACACAAATAGACTTTTGCATTTATAATTTTAATTATGCCACTAAGTTCAGCTTCAAATACTCTTGTTGGAAACTTTTGCAACGCCTCATCATAATGTGGATTTGTTTTACAAAATTCTAAAAAATCATCACTTTTCACACTGCTGCATTCTCTATTTTTAATGCCACAAATTGTTCTCACAAAAGCATCTATATCATAGATAGCTTCAGCTTTTTTTTCTAAAAGAAGCCTGTTTGTACCTTCACTCTCACCTATTCTGTGAGGAAAAACATAAATCTGCTTTCCCATCTTCAATGCATACTCAACACTTCGCATCGTTCCAGAATCTTCATCTGCATAAGCTACTATTAAAACATCGCCAAGGGCAACAACAAGTTCATTTCTTAGTACGAAATTGTATCTCTGTGAGGGAGTTCCCGCTTCAAACTGGCTCAGGACCAAACCCTCTTTTTCAATCTCGGCAATAAGATTTTTGTTAATTGCAGGATAGCGTTTATCAAGTCCTGTTGCGGCAACCATTATGGTGTTTTCTCCAGCTGCTGCTTTATGTGCAATGGCATCAATACCAATTGCACCGCCACTGACAATACAACTCCCCGCTTCCACTAGCTTTTTACTAAGCTGTGTCGTCAATTCACGTGCATACTGATTAGGTCTGCGTGAGCCGACAATAGATATTTTTTTCTTTTGTAGTAACCCTGTATTCCCTACATAAAACAGCTCTTTAGGATATGTTTTCATTCCATCGAGTGCATCAATGTGAAAATCTATCTGCTGTATCATAGTATTAATATATCTCGTTTATAAGAACCAAATCTACATCATTTTTAAAAAGTTTTTTTGATTCATAAAGAGCTTCTAGGGTATTTTTATGCGGATGCCCAATAGCTATTGCATGTCCATGTGCTTTTGCAACGGCAATAGCTTTTTTTATCTGCCCTAATATATATGGTTTGTCCATATGATGATCCAAAAAGACATCTCTGGCAACATATTTAAGTCCAAAATTTTTCAAAACTTTAGGCGCTTGTGTCTTTGCTGTTGTTCTGCTGTCCACAAATTTTATATGATATTTATTCAATGCAAAAATAAGTCTATTCATCGCTACTTCATTAGATGTAAATTTACTTCCTGTATGATTGTTTAAATATCTTACTTTAGGAAAAAGTTTTTTAATAGTAGCAATTCTTTGCAGAATTTTTTGTTGTGATTCATCCACCCGTAAGGTATAAGGTTCTTCTCTGTTGAAATGCATCGCCTCCATTGGCAGATGCACCATATAAAAACTCTGTTTTGCAGCTAACTTTGCAGAGTTTGGACGGGCAGGTCTTGGCGGTAAAAATGACATTGTCAAAGGAAGATTAAGACTTTGTATTGCACGGACCTGAGAAGCTGTTTGCACATCATCAATAATAATTGCCAATTTTGGTTTAGAAGCATATAGCTTTGGTTTTTCAGCAGATACTTTTGGCGGATTTGCCAAAGCCTCATTATCAATCTCATGAGAAGCGGAATTATAATTTTTTACCTCTTTTTTAAGTACCTCTTTTAAGCGTTTTTCTACACTTTTCTTTGCCGGTTTTTTTGGTAATTTTCGTAAATTCTGCTCTTTTTTCACATTCGCACTTGTTTGTAACTTCTCTTTTGCACTACTAAAACCAAAATAGTATCCAATCAATAAGGAACTTAAAGCTAAAGCAATAAGCGCAAGTGCCCATGCAATATAACTGAGGAGTTTAGAACTAGAGTTTTTTTTCTTACTTTTTTTTCGTTTTGCCATCTTAAAACTTTTTTTCAAATTTTTGAAACTATACCTTAAAAATAATAAATAAATAATTTTATTGCATTTTGTCATGCTTAATCATAAATAGATTTTATGTGCTTATTTTAAGCAATAGTTCTGTATAATTGCGCGTTCCTTTCTCTTTGTAACTTCATTTGTGAAGCTATATTTAGATCCGAAAGGGAAACAAAAGCCCGTAACAAGGCATACCAAGAGGAGATCATACTATATGAGAAACTACGAAAACCTAGTAATCGTAAAACCTACATTTACTGCTGAAGAGATTCAAGCAGCTGTAAAAAATGTTGAAGAAATAATAACTTCTAATGGCGGCGAAATCGCAGCTACAGACGCAATGGGAATGAGAAAACTTGCATACCCAATCGAAAAAAGCGAACGTGGTTATTACCATGTAATCTACTACTCAGTAGCACCTGCAGCAATCGCTGAAATTGAAAGACGTTTCCGTATCAATGAAGACCTTCTTCGTTTTGTAACTATTAAATATAGCACAAATCGTGAAGTAACTGCATGGAACGCTTTAGTTGAAAAAGCAAAAAAAGCAGCAGCAACTCCGGCAAAAGAAGAGACTCCTGCAGAGGAAGCTCCAAAAGCAGAAGAAGCAGCTACAGAAGCGGCAGCTGAGTAATAGCGTAAGCTATAAATTGTAAGGAAGACCTATGTTTAATAAAATAATTTTAGTTGGCAACTTAACACGTGACATCGAACTGCGCTACTCTCAAGCAGGTATGGGTATTGCAAAAACTGCAATAGCTACTAGCCGTAAATTCACTAGCAATGGTGAGAAAAAAGAGGAAGTATGTTTTGTAGATATCACTTTCTTTGGAAGAAGTGCCGAAGTTGCGAACCAATACCTCAGAAAAGGAAGTAAAATTCTTGTTGAGGGAAGATTAAACTTTGAACAATGGGTTGACCAAAATGGACAAAAAAGATCTAAACACTCTGTAATTGTTGAAACAATGCAAATGCTTGACTCACGCAGTGACTCTCAAGGTGGATATAACAATGCACCAACACAAGGTGAGCCACAAAGCTATCAAGCACCTCAACAACAGCAACAGCCAAGCTATGGGCAACCTGCGCAGCAGCAACAACAGAGTTATCAAAAACCATCATACAACTCACCAGCACAGGAACAAAGCCGTCAAATGCCAAGTCCTGCTGATGTACCGGTTATTGATATTGATGAAGATGAAATTCCATTTTAGAAAAAATTAGATACAAAAGGTAATAACATGTCAGAAAAAAGAAAATACAAAAAAAGATACTGTAAATATTGTGAAGCAAAAGTTGACTTCATGGACTATAAAGATGTAGCGAACCTACGTTTTTCACTTTCAGAGAGATATAAAATCATGCCACGTCGTTTAACAGGAAACTGTAAACGTCACCAAGATATGATCTCTACTGTAATCAAACGTGCTCGTGCAGCTGCGTTCGTACCATATGTTGTAACTCGTAAAAAAGTTGTAACAGCACCTTTTGAAAACCTAAAATAAGGTTTTCTTCGGTGCCTTGGTACCACTTCTAAATTAGGAATATTTATTGCTTTAACTATTTAAAAAAGCAATAATATGAAATTACTCCTACTCTTTTTCACACTTGTAACGCTCTCTTTTGCAAAAACTGCCACCGATTTCTCTGTAATTATTCACAAACCTTTTAATGCAGCACTTTTTGACATCACTGAAGATCACGACAGAAGCATTACTGCTGTAGGATTTTCTAATGAGTTTAAACAAAATACAAATCCTTCAAAAACATATACTGATGCCTTTGATTATTTAGCAAGTGTCTCGAACAAATATGGTGCACAGATGAGCCTTGTAAAAGTAAATAAGCAAGCAGAAATCATCTTACAAAAAGCAGCAAAACTAAGCCGTTTCAACAAAGCCGTAGCTGTTGTAAAGACACCTACTAACGGTTACTTTATTGGTGGCTATACCATGGATGGATCTTTACTGGTTGCTAAACTTGATGCAAATGCGAACATCCTCTACTCTAAAATCTTTGGTACAAAAAACTACGACAGAATGAGTAATCTCATTCTTCTGAGTGACGGTGGTGTTTTAGCTGTTGGCTCCTCATTTACCTCACGTGCAACAACTGACAATATGTTTCAAACCGGTCTTGGAAACAATGATATTTTTATTACACGTTTTTCAAAAGATGGGCACATACTTTGGAGTAAAAAGTATGGTACACGCTTTGATGACAATGGTATTGATGCAGTTGAAGCACAAGATGGTTCTTTACTTGTAGTAAGCACTATGGCATCAGAAAAAACACGAGAAGTAACCTTTATGCGTCTGACAGAAAATGGAAATAGAATCTGGCTCAATCAATTTATACACAACAAGCGTAATGAAAATCTAGTAATCCCTAAAAAAATCATACGTCTGCGTGACAATACCTTTGTTGTCAGTCTCATTCAATATAATCAAATCAAAAAAGAGCATATTCGGCTAGTAAAATTTGATCTTTATAATAATATTCTAGCAGATAAAGAGATGAGTACAACATACCCTTCAGGAATCTTAGATATCAAAGAGTTCTCAAATGGAACACTTATGGGTGTCGGTTATGTCAAAGACAAACATAATACAGATGGTCTTGCTATGCTTATAGATTCTGATCTCTCTATGCTAAAACAAGAACACTATGGTGGAGAAAACTTTGACATCTTTTATGCACTTGATATTTTACATAACTCTCAGGTCGCCGTTGCAGGTGTTCATACAGATGATTATTCTCAAGAGGGGAATATGTGGATACTCAAGCTCAATCAAGATGCAACGATAGCGCAAGTCTCTACAAAAGCCACAAACTTCTATGATGCACTCTCTAAACTCTTTGCAGATGAGATACAAAAGCATCAACTCAACATCAAAGAGGATTTGACAATAGAGTTTACAGATAAAGCACTCTATTTTAAAGTCGGCAAATATAAGCTCACGCAGCAACAAAAAAGATTTTTATCGAAAGTGGCAAAAAAACTTGTAAACTTTTTATATGTCAATAGAGATAGGATTATGGCTCTGCAGATCAATGGTCATACTTCAAGTGAATGGAAAAATGTAAACTTCCAAAATCGTTATCTTAACAATGAAGATCTCTCTATGAAACGCTCTTTTTCAGTCCTGCGTGAGATATTTAGTGCACAAGAGAGACAAAAACAAAAATGGCTTAGCAAAGTTCTTAGTGGAAGCGGCTACAGTTTTTCAAAAACTGTTACAAAAGACAACATGGAAGATAAAGAAAAATCCAGAAGAGTAACACTCAAAGTGTTACTGCACTAGCAATCTAAAATTACTCTATTTCAGTCGCGTTTGTTTCTCGAAAATCCAAACGTGTTTTATCCTGCTTAAGCTTTTTATAGAGTTTGAATTTCGCTTTTTGAAGCTCTTCATCATTATACGAAAATTCTTTTTTCAGCTCTTCATCACTTACATTGGCACAATCCATTGCAAAGAGTTTCAGCTCTTTTTTTGTCAGTTTTGATTTCATTACACTGTAAAGAAGCTTATCATCTTCTATCAAATCTATACTCTCTAATTTACAAAACTCTGCAATTTTATCTCTAAAATTATTTTCACTGTGATACTGTCTCCAGACTGTATTTTCTAGCACGTTATATTTCCTTTAAAATTAATGAGAGGTCTTTTTCTGTAATAATTATATTTGCCTCTTTTTGCAGTATCTCTCTTGCACAAAATGCTACACGTGTTCCTGCGTGAGCGAACATAGAAAGATCATTTGCACCATCACCACACACAAGCGTCTCCTCTTCACTGACACCAAGTACATTTTGCAAACGTACTAACATATCGCCTTTTGAGAAGTTAAACATCATCTCCCCACCAATAAGCCCTGTGAGCTTGCCATCTTTTTCATGCAATACATTTGAAAAATCTGCATCATAACCCAAAATATCTTTAGCATATGATGTTGCCGTTCTAAATCCACCAGAAAAACAGACTACTTTCATCCCACGATTTTTAAGCTCTGCTATGGTCTCACGCGCTCCTTTCATATAGGGCAAATTATGTGAAATTCTTTCAACTACTGCAAAATCAAGCCCTTTTAAAAGCCCTATTCTTTGTTGTAATGATTCAAAAAAATCCAACTTTCCACTCATTGCTGCTTCTGTAATAAGCGCTACCTCATCACCTATTCCCAACTCCTCGGCAAAAAAGTCTATTGTTTCACCATCCATAAGTGTAGAATCAAAGTCAAATACTGCAAGTTTTAGCATTAAATACCTTCTTATTTGTTATAATTGCGAAATTATAGCGAAATAGGACTTTTTTTGTTTGATATACTCATAAATAAATTAAAAAACAATACTTATATAACCCTAGAGACCACTCCCGGACACTCTGCACAATTCACTCCAATTGTAGATAAAATTGAGTCTCTCAACTTACAAACAATGGTAGATGGATTTTCAACAACCGACAATCCTTTAGCAAAGCTCAAATTTAATGCGCTTTTTGGAGCAAAACTTCTGCAAGAGCGTTTCAACAAACCTGTTATTGCAACAATGAGTATGCGAGATAGAAATAAAATAGCCCTCCAATCAGATCTTCTTGGTGCAAACGAATTTGACATAAGAGCTATTTTAGCACTGACTGGTGACCCTGCAACCATCAGTGACCAACCTCACGCAAAGGGTGTCTTTGAAGCAGACTCTACACTCCTTTTAGATATTATCAGGGCCTTTAACTCTGGAATGGATTATGCAGCAAAACCATTTAAAGAGTCACCCAAAGAGATCTTCCCTTTTGCCGTTGTAAACTCCTATGCAAAAAACCCAAAAACACTGCAAAAAAAGATGCAAAAAAAGATAAAACATGGTGCAGTAGGTATCATCACGCAACCGGTTTACGATGTTGAAAATGCAAAACAGCTTCTAGAGCTCAAAGAGAGTGCAAACAAAGAGTGTTGCAGTGAAAATAAAAATGCAGAACTTATACTGGGTGTATTTCCTATTACAAAACTCCGTACAGCACAGTTTTTAGCTTCTCACGTACCAGGAATCAATGTTCCTCCATGCTGGCTAGACAAGCTGCGTGAGGCCCATGCACATGGTCCCCAAGAGGAGTACAAAGTAGGTTTTGAATTAAGTAAAAATCTCTTTGATGACCTTAAAGCACTCCATCCAAAAATACACTTAATGGCAGCAAATCAATTTAATATTGCTAAAGAGATATTAGTATAAAACAAGAGGAAAATTATGATAGATTTAAAACAATTACAAAAAGATTTTGACGGTATCAGCGCAAAGTTACAACGAAAAGGCGTTGATGAGAAACTCCTAGAGAAAGTAAAAGTAAAATTTGAAGAGCTCAAAGAGGCAAAAGCAGCCTATGAAAAACTCCAGGCTGCACAAAATGCAATGAGTAAAGAGTTTGGTGTTTACAAACGTGAAGGCAAAGACATATCCGAACTTAAAGCAAAAGTGGATGAGAATAAAATCCGTATTGCAGATGCACTAGAAGTACAACGCCTTCGCCAAGAAGAGCTTGAAACATTAGCAATGGCAATTCCAAACATTCCTGATGATGATGTTCCTGATGGTGCAGGTGAAGAGGATAATGTAGAGATTAAAAAAGTGCTCACGCCACCTACATTTGATTTCAGACCAAAAGAGCACTGGGAACTTGCAGAACAAAACGGCTGGATAGATTTTGAACGAGGTGTAAAACTGGCAGGTAGTCGCTTCAGTGTTGCTTATGATATGGGTGCAAAACTCGAGCGTGCCCTCATCAACTTTATGCTTAACTACAACTCAAAAAAAGGCTTTACAGAAGTGAGTGTACCACACATTGTTAATAGACGTGCACTTGAGGGAACTGGTCAACTTCCAAAATTTGAAGATGATCTCTATAAGATCGAAGGTCAAGACCTTTATCTTATTCCAACAGCAGAAGTGCCACTTACAAACCTTTTTCAAGATGAGATTCTTCCAGCAGATAAATTGCCCTTTAAAATGACAGGATATACATCTTGTTATAGGAAAGAAGCAGGTGCAGCGGGACGTGATACACGTGGTATCATCAGACAGCACCAATTTCATAAAGTTGAACTTGTCTGTATTACAAAACCCGAAGAGAGTGACCTTGTCTTTGATGAGATGGTACAAACTGCTTCAGAGATTTTAACAGCACTTGAGCTTCCTCACCGCCTTGTTACTCTTTGTACTGGAGACCTTGGTTTTGGAGCAGCAAAAACTGTTGATATCGAAGTGTGGCTCCCTGGACAAAATACCTATCGTGAAATCTCTTCCATCTCAAATACAAGAGACTTCCAAGCAAGACGAGCAAAAATTCGTTATAAAAATGGCAAGAAAAATGAACTCGTCCATACACTCAATGGTTCAGCCCTAGCAGTTGGTAGAACAATAGTAGCCATTATGGAAAACTTTCAAAATGAAGATGGAACTATCACTATTCCAGCAGTTTTAAAACCTTATCTTGGTATTAACTAATATGGATCCAAAAAAACGAGCCTCTCTCAGACATGGTATGAGTGTCGCTATTGTACTCAAACAAGATCAAGATACGGGAAAACTTACAGATGGAATTGTTCGAGATCTTCTCACAAAGTCAGCCTCGCATCCGCATGGCATCAAAGTCCGTTTAATGAGCGGAGAAGTTGGCAGAGTTAAAGAGATATATTAGTGGTACTTTTCTTGCTTAAATACAAGAGATAAAGAGATAAAATAGCTAAGGGATTGTATGGCTGACACACCAGAAGAGATAATAATCATAGAAGACAGCGATGCTGCTTCCTATGACAGCGACTCACAACAATCACTCTCTTTTGCCGAAGAAGAAGAGGCAAAACGTAAAAAGATTATTCTTTTTGGTGGTATTGCACTTATCATAGTTCTTATTATTGCAATTACTATTGTTTTATTGGCTCTCAAATCTTCAAAAGATGCACACTCACAAATTAACATCAACTTTATTGATAAAAAAATTCAAGAGAGTAAGCAAAAACCTACAATCAAACCAAGCAAACTTGAAAATATGATAGCTAAAGCGAACTATCTCTATGCAACAGGTTCAAAAGAAAAAGCACTAAGACTGTATGAGCAGATAGCCTCATACAGTGAAGCGATCTCACTCTACAACCTCGGTGTGGCAGAACTAAAAGACAAACAGTACAAAAAAGCTCTTGAAACTTTTCAAAAAGCAATTGCAAATGATGAAAAACGCTGTGTCAGTGCTATCAACGCTGCCGTATGTTCTTTACACCTTAAAGATAAGGAGAGTTTTAAATACTACATTGATCTAGCTTATGCCTACCTTCCATATGAGATTGATTCGCCGCTATATTCTTACTACTACACACTAATCAGTTATTACAATAAAAATTATCTAGCCGCACTCAACTCACTTAAAAATTCAACATCTAACGAATATGCAGATGTGCAAAATCATCTCAGCGCAAAGATCAATGCCCTGTATGAAAACAATTATGATGCACTAGATGCCATGGAAAAAAGTAAAAATGAGTCAGAAGATTTTTCAAAAGCACTTTTGTATGCCAGAATCGGGGATTACTCTCTTGCCACTACACATCTTGAAATGGCAATATCTAAAGAAAAACAACCTGTGCGTGCTCCTTTGGCACTTGGGCTTATTGATCTCAAAGCAGGACATATTGCAAAAGCTGCAAAAGAGATACAAGGTGTCACTGAAAAATATCCACAAGAGGTTTACAAATACTATCCTATTAAAGTCAAACTCAAAGAGTCCCTTTTTAATCCACAAGATGCACAAACAGAATATAGAAAAAAAATTAAAGATTCAAAAAATATCACTTATCAGAAAATATTTTATTTTTCCCCTTATAAAGTCTTTAATGCAAACCAAACTATCAGCTACATTAGAAAAGGCAACGCAAATATCTACATTGATAATGTAAACAGCGCAAAAGAGTACCTGAAAAAAAGTTCTTCTACTTCATCTGTAAACTTAGGCATAGTCCAAGCCATCAAAGAAGCACTCTCATTTAAAATAAGAAAAGCAAATGAAAAACTACAAAAACTGGTAAAAGTGCAGCCAAAACACTCTATACTCCAATATGACCTTGCTCTTACCTATGCGCAGATGGGGAACATGCAAAAAGCACATGAACATTTTCTACGCTCTTATTACCTTGATGCGAAAAATTATCTCTCTGGTATCTATGCAATAATGACGGCACAACTTATCAACAAAAAATACTATAAATTAAAATCAATTATTAAAGATTCCATTGCTTTAGAGGAGGATAGTGAGGATATTGATCTCTACAAAACACTCCTTGCTATAAGTGATAGTGACTACATCTCTACTGTTGAGTGGCTAGACAAAGATTACAAACAACGACCTCTCTATTTAGCTTTAGATGTACTAATAGCAACTAAACTCTCCAAAATAGATAAAGCACAAGATTCTGCCAGAAAACTACTTATGATTCAGCCAAATGATATCTTACCAAATATAATCTATATGGACACACACTTTCATAACTTAAAAGCATCAGAATATGCAAAAGAGACTTTAAAATATCTCAAAGAGCACTCATTTACTTATGATGATCTCTATTATGGACCTTATATTACAAGATACCTCTTTATAGAGGTAAACCTTATCAGCGGACGACTCTATTTCTTATCACAACAGCTCCAAGAAGTCTTAGAAACAACAAATAAAGATATACGTGATATTGAGAGTGCCTTAGCATTGGTCTATCTTTATGATAAGCAATTTGAAAAGTCTTATACTCTTTATAATCACCTCATAGACGAATTAAAAGTCAGAGATCCCTATACACTCTACCTTGGAGCTATCGCATCAACTGCTGCAAAACATCATGCCAATGCCATTGCCCTGCTTGAACTTGCAAAAATGAAAGAGAGTAGTTTTTATGAGAGTAGATACGCTTTAGCGCTACTTTATATGGAGATCAATAATAATGACGGAGCAGTTATTCAGCTCTCACGCATACAAGAAGATGGATTTGAATCACGCTATTTCGATTTTGAGATAGATACGCAGAAGCTACTCTTTTTTAAGCAGCATCCGCAAAAAAAGATTAAGAAAAATAACCTATAAGTGTTTCTGAAGCTTTTAGCTCCTCTCCTACACTGACATTCAGACGAAAGTTTGATTTGAGGTAGAGAGATGTTACACCATTTATCATCACTCCATAACGTACACCTTGCATCAATTCTTCTTCTTTTACAAGATCAATATCAAGCGGAGCAAAAGAGCGTTTCTCTCTGTGCACAATTTTTACACCATTGTTTGCATTATCAACAAGAAAAAGTTCTGCATATTCATTCAGCAAAGCAAAAAGTTTTGAGTTTTTACCAACTCTACTACCTTTAACAATATTAACAGAAACAACTTTTGCATTCATAGGAACTCTTAAAACAGCTACATTCAAATAAGATGACTCTACATCTACTCTATATGTATATTCTGAATCTTGTAACTCTTCTATTGCTGTTATAGCACCATCAGCAGGTGCAATCAGACTGTTTTGCTGATAAAAAGGTATTTGACGTTCAGGATTTCTATAGAGATAGAAAAATATCAATATCCCTACAAAAGAGACAAAAGCCAGAAATTCTAAATCTAAGATAGAAAAGAGTATAAAAGCCGCTACAGCATAAGCAATATAACGCCAACCACTCTTTGCAATTATAAAAAGATTATTTTGCATCACTTTGCTCACTCTCTTTAGAGTCTTTGTTCATTGTAGCATCTTCTTTGAGTTCATCTTCTATACTTTCTGTATCTTGAACTATTCTAGACTCTAAGCCTTTCGATTTTTCAAAATTTATAATAATGTTACGAACTTCTTCACCTGTAATATTCTCTTTTTTATAAAGAAGTGCTACCATCTCTTCAATAGCATCTCTATACTCTTCAAGACGATTTAAGACTTCTTTATAACGCTCATCCAAAGATTTTTTAATGAACTCATCCATCTCTTGTGCCATCTTTTCACTATATTCACGTGAGGCTTGCATACCTCCACCCAAGAAAGATTGACGTGATTTCTCTAGAACCATAAGCCCTGCAATATCACTCATACCATACGTTTGCACCATTGATTTAATAATATCTGTCGCACGTTCCAAATCATTACCTGCACCAGTCGAAATTTCACCAATGAAGACTTGTTCTGCAGCACGTCCACCAAGCAATACATCAACTTCAGCCCAAAGCTCGTGACGCTGCATCATAAACTTATCTTCTTCTGGTTTATTGAGTGTATATCCAAGAGCTGCAAGTCCACGTGGAACAATAGAGACCTTAGAAACTTTTTTAGCACCTTCGGTAGTTTCAGCAAGAAGCGCATGTCCACTTTCATGATACGCAACGATTTTTTTCTCTTTTGGATTAATACGGCGTGATTTTTTTGCAAGTCCTGCAAGTGCTCTCTCAACTGCTTCATAAATATCTCGCTGTTTTACAGTTTTTTGACTTTTACGACCTGCTAAAAGAGCCGCTTCATTAACAATATTTGCCAAATCTGCTCCAGCTAGTCCAGCTGTAAGGCGTGCTATCTCTTTGACATCCACATCATCATCCATTTTTACATTTTTCATGTGTACTTTTAGAATTTTCACACGACCTTCAAAATCCGGTTTATCTACAAGCACCTGTCTGTCAAAACGTCCAGGACGAAGAAGTGCCGCATCTAAGATCTCAGGTCTGTTTGTCGCAGCTAAAATAATAACCGGCGTATCTGTACCAAAACCATCCATCTCTGCAAGAAGTTGATTGAGTGTCTGTTCACGCTCATCATTTCCACCCATCTGCGCACCAGCAGCACGACTCTTACCAATAGCATCAATCTCATCGATGAAGATAATTGAAGGTGCGTCTTTTTTAGCCTGTTCAAACAGATCACGCACACGTGCAGCACCCACACCAACAAACATCTCAATAAAGCTTGAACCACTTACTGAAAAAAACGGAACATCGGCTTCACCCGCAACTGCTTTTGCAAGAAGTGTCTTACCCGTACCCGGAGAACCTACAAGCAACACCCCTTTTGGAATCTTTGCACCGATCTCAACATAACGACCAGGGTATTTCAAGAAATCAACAATCTCTTGAACTTCCTCTTTTGCCTCTTCAACGCCGGCAACATCATCAAATTTTGTCTTCGGTTTTTCTGAAGAGATAAGCTTTTTAGAGTTCCCCATTCCAAGTAAACCGCCACCCATACTTTTTTGCATTCTGCCAGCAAAGAACATCCAGATTCCAATAATAAGCAAAAATGGTAAAAGCCATCCAAACATCTCTGTAAACCAATTTGTCTCAGAAAATCCTGTATATTCAATTCCCTCTTTATCTAAAAGTTTTACAAGTTCGTTATCACCCTTGACGATTCGTGTCGTATATATTTTATTACCATCTTTTGAGATAGCACGAATAAAAGTCTGACCAATTTCTACTTTTTTTAAGCCCTTCTCTTTTACCAATGTTTTAAGTTCTGAATAACTTACAGGCTGCACTTTAGCAGTTGCACTCATCGCAGATGCTGAGCTGCCTGCACCTTCTCCAACCATTACTTTAAATAATAAAATTACAACAACTGAAAAAATTGCAAACGTTATTAGCGGGTTTTGATTGAAAAAATTATTATTATTGTTATTACTATTGTTTTCCTGATTTGACATCTATCTCTCTTTTTATTTTCTTTTTAATACTAAAGTTATCCACTCATCTTGAGCTATTTTTTCTAAAATCTCACAATCTTTGTAGTAGTTAAGAACTTTATTTTCATACTTATCAAGAATACCTGATAAAATAAGAACCCCATCATCTTTGAGTGCACTTTTAAGTTCATTTGCTATAAAAGTTAACACGTCGGCTACAATATTTGCTACAACAATATTATATTTTTTCTTTGTAAACGAACATGAGCCTTCCCAAAGCGCATTAAACTCTAAATTATTCAACGCTGCATTTGCCTTAGCATTCTCAACTGAAATAGGATCAGTATCACAAGCATCTACAACAGCACCAAGTTTCATTGCTCCAATACCCAGTATTCCACTACCACAACCGACATCTAAAACAGCATCATCAGCTTTTACATACTTAGAAATTGCCAATAGTGAAGAGGCAGTTGTAGGATGATGCCCTGTGCCAAACGCAAGTGCTGGATCAATAACAATGTTTATAAGCTCGTCACTCGGCTCATTCCAAGTCGGATGAATATAGAATTTTCCAATACTCAGTGGTTCAATACTCTGTTTATAAGACTCTACCCAGTCACTGTTTTTAAGCTTTTTTTGTTCACATTCAAGTTCTATTGTCGTGCCCAATGCTTTTTGTAAGGCCTCACTAAACTGTTCCAATCCCCAGATAATAGTGTCAAGTTCATCTTCACTACGAATAATGAAACCTTCATCAGTCTCTTCAAAACCTATTGGAAGTGTATCTGCTAAAAAATCGGAAAAAAGTGAATGGTGAGAAGAAACTTTAACAAAGAGGCAGAAATAATGCTCTTGCATTACTCCGCAACACCCATTACAGCACCGAGTTTCTCTTTAAGTACCTGTGGAGTAAATGGTTTAACAATGTAGTTATTTACACCGGCTTTAAGTGCAGTAATAACCTCAGCCTTTCCTCCCTCAGTTGTAACCATAATAATTGGAGTATCTTTAAAACGCTCATCAGCACGAACTTTTTTAACAAGTTCAAGTCCATTCATCTCTGGCATATTCCAGTCAGTAATCAACATATCAATATCCGGATTAGCATCCATTTGTGCCCAACCCTCAACACCATCAGCACCTTCTAGTACATCTTTATACCCAAGACGAGCCAAAGTATTTTTTATAATACGACGCATTGTAGAACTGTCATCAACAACAAGTAATTTCAATTGAAATCCTTTTTTAATATAATTTGCAAATTTATTTGCCTAATAATAGCCAATTTTTGTTTGTATTACTATTAAGCGAGCAGTTGGAACATCTTAGCAAGATCCAATCTACCCTCATAATAAGCTTTTCCTATAATAACACCATCTATCTCTTTTGTCGCTATGAGTGCTTTTATATCCTCTTCACCCTTCACACCACCACTTGCAATGGTTGCTACTCCACTTGCACGGGCAATATCTAATGTAAAATCGACATTTACGCCAGAAAGTGTACCATCTCGACCAACATCTGTACAAATTATTGCTTCAACACCTGCATTTGCAAATTCACGTGCCAAATCAGTTGCTTTCATCTCGCTCACTTCACCCCAACCTTCAACAGCCACATAACCGTCAATTGCATCAATACCTACTGCTATTGGATATTTTGCAGCCATATCTTTTACAAACTGAGGATCTTTTACAGCAATAGAGCCTAAAATAATTCTGTCAATTCCAATCTCAAGCATTTTTTTAATGGTTGCTTCATCACGAATACCACCGCCAAGTTCTAACTTGACATTACAATTTTTTCTAATTTTAATAATCTGTTCTAAATTCTTTGGCTCTCCTGCAAAAGCACCATTGAGATCAACAAGATGCACCCACTCTGCACCCATTGCTTCGAACTTCTTAACAAGCTCAAACGGTTCATTTGAATAAATCTTTGCGCTGTCCATAAGCCCTTTTGTTAAACGTACTGCTTTTCCATCTTTTAAATCTATCGCCGGATATAGTGTCATATTTTCTCTCTTTATAAATTAATAAAATTTTCTAAAATTTTGAGCCCATTTTTATGACTCTTCTCAGGGTGTGGTTGGATTCCCATGATATTGTTATGTGCTACAGCAGAGGTAAATTTATACCCATAGTAAGTCTCACCAATAATATCACTCTCATCTGCACACTCCACATGATAGGTATGAACAAAATAAAGGTAATGTTCATTGTCAAGCCCAATAAAAAGCGGATGCTCTTTTGTAAACATTCTATTCCATCCCATATGTGGAACTTTCAGCTTCTCTTCAAATCGGCTTACATCAAAGTGCTTGACTTCCCCTTTAATCAGCCCAAGCCCTGCGTGAGACCCAAACTCTTCAGAACTTTCAAAAAGCAATTGCATACCCAAACATATTCCAAGCATAGGTTTACCACTTTCCGCAAACTCTTTGATTGCTTCTACCATCTTCATCTCACGCAGATGTTGCATTGCATCTGCAAATGCACCAACACCCGGCAGTACCAATTTATCGTAATTGCTAAAGTTCTCAGGATTACTCTCTACCACCGTATCTTTTCCCAACTTGGAAAAAGCGTTTTGCACTGAAGCCAAATTTCCCATATTATAATCAACTATTGCTATCATTATTCATCTATCTTTAATTTTGTAAATTTTATATATATTGCTAAACTTATCAATAAAGCCGCTACCCCAAGAACAATATAAAGAGCATATATAAGCTTATTAGGATCAATTATTGCAAATTTAAAAACAAGCATTAACGCCTCAATGGAGAGTGCAATAATAATACTCCCTAAAAACCGAACCATTGTCTTATGTGGTCCAGAGATATTGTGCTCTTTATGCCTACCAAGTATCTCCTCTTCTATCAATGTCTTAGCAAGATCAAAAATGGCCAAAGAGAGCGTTAAGAGTATGGTCGCTTCAAACATATCTTTAATTTTAAACTTATCAGGTGTTATTTCATAAACAAAGAAGCTCTGAATACCTTTAAAAAAGAGTAAAACAGCAACAGCTACCAAAGCCAATGCAAATGCACCATATGCAAATTTAAAAAATTCACTAAAGAGATGATCCATTGTTGTCGGATGGGCAATTTTTATCGCTTCTTCTAAAGGAATATCTAGACAAGCTACATATTTTAACTCTCCATTCTCGTTAAAAATCGGAGCAGAAGCCGTTACCGTCAAATCACCTGTTATCAAAGACGGATATGGATCAGTCAGCGTACAACGCTCCTCTCTTACTGCACGATAATAGTAAGCACGGTCTGCCCTAATTCTCCCAACATCATCATCAATCTGCTTGTCTGGTGTATATGTAGGACTAACTTGAACTCCTTTTTCATCAAGGAGATAAACACCCTCACACTTTTCAAGTTCCGCTTTAATCTTCAGCAGACGCGGTATAATCATCTCACGTGTGATTGATGGCAGTCTGTTTGGAATATTTTTGGAAAAGAGATAGCAGAAATAGGCTCTTGCTTTTGTACGACCCTCCGCAAAATGTTGAATATCTAATGCAACCATACTCATGCCTCCCTTTTTATTTCTTATTTTGTTGTTTGAATTATATCAAAGATTGACTATAATGTCATTAATGAACAGAGATATTCAAAAAATTGCAATTGTCAGACTTTCAGCACTTGGTGATATCGTAAACAGTGCCTTTGTCTTACAGTTTATCAGACAAAACTATCCTCACGCAACAATAACATGGATTGTTGAAGAGAGCTTTGCTGCTGTGTTAAAAAATGCAAAATATTTAGATACTATCCAGACCGTAAATCTGAAAAAAATCAAAAAAGAAAAGAGCTTTTCACAACTTTCACAACTTAAAGAAGAGTATAAAAAATTAAAATCCATTGCAGATTTTGATATAGTTATTGATATGCAGGGACTTATAAAATCTGCTCTTGTTGCACGAATTCTCGGAAAAAACACCCATGGATTTGATAAACACTCCACACGAGAATCATTCGCAGCACTCTTTTACAAAACTGCAACAAATATAGCTTATGAAGAAAATGTTATCTCACGCAATGCAAAAGTAATCGCTGATACACTGAATATACCAATCACTCAAGAGATGGTAGAGAACAAAGAGCCTGTTTTTAATATAACAACAAATTTTTCACTGCAAAAAGAGAAAAAAAATATTGTTTTTGTTATTGGGGCTTCATGGCCTTCCAAAATCTACCCCAAAGAAAAAGTTGCCAACATCTGCAATGCTTTAGAAGAAGAATCCTACATCATTTGGGGAAATCAAAAAGAGTATGAAGATGCACTCTGGATTTGTGAACATTCCAAGTATGCAAAAATGGCACCAAAACTCTCTTTAGATGAGCTCGTCTCCTTTATCTCCCATATGGATCTACTCATTGGTAACGATACAGGACCGACACATATGGCTTGGGCACAAAATATCCCCTCTATTACACTACTTGGACCAACAACAACACGTATGATAGGTCAAACTTCAAAAAATATAGGTATAAAATCAGCGTCACAAGTAAATATTTTAAAAATCAACAAAAATGATTTTTCAATTCAAACAATTGATGAACAAAATATCATCAATCAAGTAAAGGAACTTTTAAATTATGGGTTATAAACTACTACTTCTATTAGAAAAATTTTTAATGCTTTTACCACATAAAGCCAGAAAATCTTTTTTTACTTTTTTAGCCTATATTGGTTATATCTCATCAAAAAAATATCGCAATATTGCACGCCAAAACCTCAACTACGCATTTGACAATAGTCTTAGTGATGCAGAGATAAAAGCCATTACAAAGTACAGCTTTAAAAATCTTCTCTATAATTTTTTATACCTCATGGAGATGCGCAATCTCTCAAAAGAGGAGATAGCTAAGAAGATAACAATTGTTAATAAAGAAGCAGTTGATAAAGTTCATGCACAAGGCAGAGGTGTTATCTATGCAACTCCTCACTACTGTGCTTGGGAATTAGGAGCTGCAGGTTTGGCTCTAAAAGTTGAACCCATTGCCGCAGTCTATAAAAAACTCAAAAATCGCATTTATGAACAGTGGCTTTTAGAAGCAAGGGCACGATTTGGCAACACCAATCTTGAAAAAACCAATGTTATCAAACCACTTATCAAACTTGTAAAGGCAGGAAAAGCAAGTGGAATTCTTATTGACACTAACATTAAGCAAAAAGAGGGTGTTATGATAGAGTTTATGGGAAAACCTTTACGTCAAACTGCAACACCAGCCTACTTGGCAAGAAAATTCGATGCGGCAATCATTCCTGCACATATACGTACTGATGATGAAGAAAACTATACTATCATACTAGGCGATGAAATTAAAGTCAATAAAACAGACGATGCACAAAAAGATATTTTAGAAGCAACGCAGGCTCAAGCTGACTGGCTTAGTAACATCATAACAAAAGAGCCAAAATTCTGGTTTTGGCTTCATCGTAGATGGAAAGGCGACAAGCCTGAAATCTACAAAGACTAATTCTGTAAACCTTTTGATTCACACTCTCTCGTGCGAGCTTCAAAGAGTTTCAAGATTGTTAAGAAAAATGCAGTAATTGCAGGTCCAAGTATCATACCCCAAAAACCAAAAGTTGTCAGTCCTGCTATTATCGCAAAGAAAATTACCAACTCATTCATTTTTGTATCATCTTCATTGAGCAGTTTTTTATTTATCCATTTAATAATAAGCGGTTTTATAAAAGTATCTGCCACTATCGATATAATAAGAACGGAATAGAGCGCTATAAAAATAGCACTAGAAGTATTACCTAGTGCAAATTCATAAATCATAAACGGTAGCCACATCAACATACCTCCCACAACAGGAATCAAAGAGGCAAAACCATACATAATTCCAAAGAGTAAACCGTTATAACCCATAAATGAAACGGCTATTCCAAAGAGTGCCCCTTCAAACATAGCAGTTGTAATAATAGAATAAAAGACAACACTCATAACACTTGAGAGCTCACGTGCTAGCAGTGTTGATTCCTCTACTGACATTTGTACTACACGCTTTAAAAAGTTCATAATTACAGTACCGTTATAAAGAGCAAAAAAGTAAAATACTACAACCAAAAAAGCATTTTTTAAAAATCCTGCACTAAAAGCACCAATCTTTGCCGCAACACTTAAAGCATAGGCAGTAATAGTGTTAATATTTACATCTTTAAACGAATCTGCAATATACGGTTTTACAAAAAGCAGATACTCAGGTGGATTTTTTATCAAACCTTGAATATAATGCTCTACACGCTGCAAAGTATCCGGTTCTAGGTGATTTAACCAAATAGTCAGTGATCCTAAAAAGTATCCCAGTGGTGCAAAAAAGAGCAATGCAAGCAGAAGGCTTGAAAGTGATGCCGCTAGCAATTTAGTGTGCAACTTTTCTTCAAAATAATCATAAATAGTAGAAGTTGAAACCGCCAAAAGTGCAGCAATTGTAATGACCATTAAAAATGGAGCATAAAGCAGGTACATCCAGTAAAGTGACGTAGCAAATAATATCGCTATAAAATATTGTGGCTTCATCTAAAAAAGTGTCCCATCTAAATTTACACATTCCATATTTAAAACATCATAAGTTGCTCGAGTTGCTTTACGACCTTTGGCAGTACGTTCCAAATAGCCATTTGCAATTAAGTAAGGCTCCAATACATCTTCTACAGTACCTTCATCTTCACTCAGCGCTGCCGCAATGGTACTTAATCCCATTGGACGCCCATTAGAGCTTGCTAGAAGATTTAAAAGGCGTAAATCCATCTCATCAAAACCGTGCGAATTGATTCCAAGTTCATCTAGAGCATATTTTGTTCTTTCATGATTAATATGTTCTTCATCCGCAACCTCAGCAAAATCTCGCACACGACGAAGCAAACGCAAAGCTATACGAGGTGTTCCTCTAGAGCGTTTTGCAATCTCAAGAGCTGCCTCACGAACAATCTCACGCTCTAATTTTGCCGATGCCTGCTTAATAATTTCAGCCAGCTCCTCATGCGAATAAAAATTCATACGAAAACTCATACCAAATCGGTCACGCAGCGGATTTGAGAGCATACCCGCTCTTGTTGTCGCACCTATAAGTGTAAAGCGTGGCAGATCTATCTTTACAGTCTGAGCCGCAGGACCACTACCTATGATAATATCAATACGATAATCTTCCATGGAAGAGTAAAGTATCTCCTCAACTGCAGGAGAGAGTCTGTGAATTTCATCAATAAAGAGAATATCACCCTCTTCTAGGTTTGTTAAAATCGCAGCTAAATCTCCGCTCTTTTCTATCATTGGAGCTGCTGTCACTTTAATGTTTGAGTTCATCTCATTAGCAATAATGAGTGCAAGTGTCGTTTTTCCAAGTCCTGGAGGTCCATAAAAAAGTACATGATCAAGTGCTTCATCTCTTTTTTTACTCGCTTCTATAAAAACAGAAAGATTTTTTTTGATCTGCTCCTGACCAATATATTCACTCCAGGCATCAGGACGCAGAGTCATCTCTGAATTTGCATCTTCTAATGAAAAAGTTTCAATATCTACTACTCTTTCCATTGATAATTCACTCATTAATAAGTATGTTCCTCAGTTGGAAATTTTTTTGTTTGCACCTCATCAGCATACTTTGTCACAGCATCTTTAACAAGAGCTGCACCATTGAGATATTTTTTAACAAACTTAGGTGTAAACTCTTCAAAAAGTCCTAGCATATCAGAAAAAACAAGTACCTGTCCATCCACTTCATGCCCTGCTCCAATTCCAATGACAGGAATGGTAACAGCCTCTGCTACAGCTTTTGCAACATCTGCTTTGGTTCCTTCAATAACCATACAAAATGCACCAGCACGCTCAACTGCTTTTGCATCTGCAATCAAAGAATCTTTTTCTTCTTGAGTTTTACCTTTAACTTTGTAACCACCTTCACTACGCACAGATTGAGGTAAAAGACCGATATGTCCACATACTGCTATCCCATTTGATGTAAGGTATTCTATTGTTTCTGCTTTATCAGCCCCACCTTCTATCTTGACACAATCTGCCAAAGTCTCTTGAAAAACTTTTGTTGCATTCTCTAATGCTTTTTCTTTTGTCGTATATGTCCCAAAAGGCATATCACAAATAACAAAACTATTCTTAGCACCCCTGCAAACTGCATTTGTATGATATATCATCTGCTCCAAACTCGCAGAGATTGTATCATTTTTACCGGCAAAGCTCATATTTAAACTATCACCAACCAAGATCATATCAGCACTCTCTTCAAAGAGTTTTGCAAAGAGCGCATCATACGCTGTTATCATTACTAAAGGCTTATTCCCTTTAGCTTTTTTAATCGAAGATATTGTTATTTTTTTATTCATAGATGTATTTTAACCAAATATTGCTATAATTTGAACAATAATTGGAGTATTTTATGGGAATAAGAAGTGATTTAGATGCTAATTTTGACTTTGAAATCGTAGATGAGTTTCTAGACCACTACGCTATGATGGTTGAAAGCATGGAAGTAATGATTATTGATCTACAAAAACCAAATATGTATGAACGCGGTATCAATGAGCTTTTCCGTGTCTTTCATAATATAAAATCGGCATCTGCTTATCTCAAAATTATCCCTATGAATAAACTTGCTGCTTTTGTTGAAGATGAGCTTGAGGATTTACGAAAACAAAAACCTCCCATCTCACAAGAGACAATTGACTGGCTCTTAAATATCAGTGATATGTTTGCAACATGGCAAGATGATCTGAAAATGGACAATGAGCTAAGCAAAATAAAATACTCTTTACTTAAAATACCAGACTTGGAAAAATAAACTTGAAAAATTTAGTAGCTTACATTACCTCAGGATATCCTGATAAAAACTTTAGTATAGACTTGGCATTAGCCCTTGGTGAAAACGGTGTTGATACACTTGAACTCGGTATTCCTTTCTCTGATCCTGTTGCAGATGGCCCCGCAATTGAAAATGCAAACCATAAGGCACTAGAACTCGGTTTTAAATTTAAAGACCTGCTTGCAATCTCAGAAGCCGTAGCTCTAAAAGTTGATACTTTATGGATGGGTTACTTCAACAGCTTCTATCAACAAAATATGCAAGAGCTTCTTCCTCACGCAAAGAGTCTTGGTGTTAATGGTTTTATTATTCCTGATGTTCCCCATGAAGAAGCACTTTTATATAAAGAGCTTTTTGATATAAACCAAATGGCAAATATTTCATTTGTTGCTCCAACTGACTCTGAACAAAGAATTCAAAAAATAGTGAAAGATGCACAAAAATTTATCTATATGGTAGCCTATACCGGCATAACAGGTTCAGGCACAGCAGAAGATTTACAGCCATTTTTAGCTTCCATCAAAAAATATACACAAACTCCTGTCTATGTTGGTTTTGGTGTCAATGAAAAAACTGCTAAAGAGAAAATAAAAGGTGCAGACGGAGTCATTGTCGGAAGTGCTTTTATCAATATTCTTTTAGATAAAAATCTTTCAAATACACAAAAAATCAACAACTGCGCAACACTTGCACAAAATATCAAAGACCAAATCAATTCTTAATTTCAAAAAGCACTAAAAGTGCTTTTTGAAAGATATTGTCATTATCATCACTTACCATAAGATAAGTGCAGCCACATCAATTAGGTGAAAATCGCACTTGATATAAAAATTGGTGTTCTTAAATAATTTTGTATTTTTAAAATTTGTTTGGAAGTTCGTTGTTTAGGGGATTTAAGTATGGTGCGCCCGACACGATTCGAACGTGTGACCGCTGGTACCGCAAACCAGTGCTCTATCCAGCTGAGCTACGAGCGCACACCATTTCTCGTTTAAGAGGCTGAAATTATAGCACTCTTAACTTATATTATGCTAAAACTCAGCCTTCATCTTCTATTTTTTTTACTATTTCTTCTATTTGTTGGTTTTGTAGGTAGAGTTCATGATTTTTACGTACATAGGCTTGGAGCAGTGCCTTTAAATCATTATTACCCTCTATATTAAAATCTTTTTGCATTTGTTTTTCTAAAAATATTGCAAATTTCTCCTCGACATCAACATCAAATCGCCGACCTCCAATATGCAAACCTATTTTTTTACTCATATCTATTTAGCCTAATATGCTTTCAATTTTATTTACTATCTCTTCTATTTCTTGATCTTTTTCATTATTTGCCCGAATTAACTTTTCAATCTCTGCATCTTTTATTTCATACTCTGCTTTTAGTGTCACAAGATCATTGCGCATCATCTCATTTTCATTTTTTAAACTTTCACATCTCTGTAAAATTTGGTTAATTTTTTCATCTAATCTTTCGATGACTGATTGATTTTGCATAGTGTATAAATCCTCATATTAATTAATAAATTTATTTATTACAATTCTATCATAATTAATCTACATAAAAAAATTATTATCTCAAATTTATTATATATAATACTCATTACCTATGATATAAAGCACAATTTCAAAATAGATTTGGTACACTCTATACAATTGATATGGATACAGAAGAAAGAGTCTATACATTTAATTACCACTAATGTAAGAACAGACCAGTAGTTCTGCATATGACGACTTCTTTTTATAGTAATTTTGAAGTAAATAAAAACATGAAATTTTCTGAATGCGTAGAAAACTTTTTAAAGGCAGCAAAATAATTATGGGAATAAAAACTGACTATGAACTCCGTGAAGATATATCTTTAAAATATCCAAAAAAATACAAAGTTTATCTTCTTAATGATGATTATACCTCTATGGAGTTTGTAATAGAGATACTAACGAGTATTTTTCACAAAAATTATGAAGAAGCTGAGGCTATAATGCTAGAGGTTCACAAACATGAACGTGCTCTATGTGGTGTTTATACACATGAGATTGCTGAAACAAAAGTGATGCAAGTCACTCGTCGAGCAAAAGATAGTGGTTTTCCACTCAAAGCCACAATGGAAGAGGAATAACAATGATTAGTCCAACACTCAATGATATTTTTCAAAAGTCCATTCTTTTTGCAAAACAACTTCACCATGAATATCTAACAATTGAACATGTTTTTTACCTCCTTCTCAGCTCAAGTGAAGGTGCAGCCATCATTAAAGCTTGCGGTGGTGACGTAGCTCAAATGAAAGAAGAATTGGCACAATATATCAAAGATAACATTTCAACATTACCTCAAAATATCGATCAAGAACCTTATGAAAGTATTGCTCTATCACGTCTTATTGACAGCATGGTACGCCATATTCAATCAGCCGGACAAGAGAGTGCCGATGTAGGTGATCTCCTTGCTGCACTTTATGAAGAAGAACATACTTTTGCATATATGCTTTTAAATGAATACGGCATATCAAGACTTGATATTTTGGAAATCATCTCCCATACAGATATTGAAAAAAATACTGATGAAAAAGAGACAGATCTACAAAAATATACAATAAATCTTTTACAAAAGGCAAAAGAAGGCAAGATAGACCCAGTAATCGGTCGGAATAAAGAGATAAAACGTGTTACACAAATTCTTTGTCGAAGAAAGAAAAACAACCCTATTTTAGTAGGCGAACCTGGTGTTGGAAAAACTGCAATTGCCGAGGGGCTAGCATTAAAAATTGTAGCAGGAAAAGTTCCTCAAATTATTCAAGATTCTGAGCTTTATGCATTAGACTTAGGCGCCCTACTTGCAGGAACAAAATACAGAGGTGACTTTGAAAAACGACTTAAAGGTGTTATGAATGAGATTAAAAAAATTCCAAATGCCATTTTATTTATAGACGAAATTCACACCCTCATAGGTGCTGGAAGTACAAGTGGTTCTATGGATGCAGCAAACCAACTCAAACCTGCTTTAGCCTCTGGTGAAATAAAATGTATGGGAGCGACTACATTTAACGAATATCGTAATAGTTTTGAAAAAGACAAAGCCCTTAGTCGAAGATTTTCAAAAGTTGATATCAATGAACCCTCTAAGGAAACAAGCTATCGTATTTTAAAAGGTCTGCAGAAAAAATATGAAAAACATCATCGCGTACGATATACAAACAAAGCACTTAAGAGTGCTGTTGATTTATCTCAAAGATATATCACAGATAGATTCCTACCTGATAAAGCAATTGATCTTATCGATGAAACTGCTGCATCATTTCACCTCAAAAAAAACAAACGCGTTAAAGTGAGTGCAAATGATATTCAAAGAACAATATCTTCCATAATCGGTATCTCTCATCAAAAAATGAATAGTGATGAGACAACAACACTTCAAGACCTTGAAGCAAAACTTAAAACACGTGTTATCGGTCAAAATAAAGCTGTTGAAGCAGTTACACAAGCCATAAAAATATCTAAAGCAGGACTAACACCACCAAACAAGCCTATTGCATCATTTTTATTCTCCGGACCTACAGGAGTTGGAAAAACAGAACTCGCACATGCACTCAGTTCAACACTTGGTATTCATTTTGAAAAGTTCGATATGAGTGAATATATGGAAAAACATGCGCTCTCAAGACTTGTCGGTGCACCTCCTGGTTATGTTGGTTATGAACAAGGAGGATTACTTACAGAAGCTATTAAAAAACATCCATATAGTGTACTGCTTCTTGATGAGATAGAAAAAGCACATCCTGATCTTGTTAATATTCTGTTACAAATTATGGATAGTGCAACACTTACAGATAATAATGGCTATAAGGCAAATTTTCAAAATGTTATTTTGATTATGACCTCAAATATAGGAGCAACTGCACGCAGTGTTATGGGTTTTAATAAAGATGATTCTCTCTCAGCAAACGAAGAGTTAAAAGCTTTCTTCACACCAGAATTTAGAAATAGACTTGATGCTATCATTGATTTTAAACAACTCTCACATGATACTGTTAAAGGAATTGTTCATAAATTTATAGCTGACCTAAACAATGAAATCAAAGAGAAAAAGATTACTGTCTTATTAAATGATACTGCTATTGAACATATAGTCAAAAGTGCCTATTCTAAAGAGATGGGTGCAAGACCTATCAAAAGATATATTCAGAACAATATTACCAATAAACTCAGTGATGAAATTCTTTTTGGTAAACTGAAAAATGGAGGCAACGTAGAAGTAAGCGTTAAAGACAATCAACTAAAATTAAATTTTCATGAGCTAGAACTTGTACCTGCCTCAGCTGAGTAAACACTCTTTAACTTTTCCAGATCCACGTGATGCCAACGAAGATGGCATAGTAGCATGGGGAGGAGATTTAAACCCTTCTCGCCTTATTCGAGCATATCAAAATGGTATTTTCCCTTGGTACTCTAACCAAGATCCCATACTCTGGTGGTCAACTGATCCGCGACTTATTATGGAGCTGAACGATTTTAAACTTTCACGTTCACTCAGAAAAAGTATGAAAAAATTTACTTATAAATTTGATACAAATTTTAAAGAAGTTATGCAAAAGTGTGCCACTACAAAAAGAGAAGGGCAAAATGGCTCATGGATTAATAATGAGCTTATTGAATCTTTTGAAATACTTCATGGAATGGGAATTGCACACAGCGTAGAAAGTTACAATAATGATCGTATTTTAGTTGGTGGTCTGTATGGACTTGTAATTGGTAAAGTATTTTGCGGAGAATCTATGTTTGCTCACATGAGTGACGCTTCAAAAGCTGCATATGCAATTCTTATTCGCCATTTAAAAGAATGGGGCTATGATTTTGTAGATTGTCAAGTACCAACAGAACATCTAAAAAGTTTAGGAGCTAAAGAAGTAGCCAGAGAATATTTTCTTATGCGTTTAGAAAAAGTAAATACAGATAGTCTAAATCATGACTGGACCATTAATACAAAACTAATAGATTAATTAAGTAAAAACAAGATTAAAAAAGTTAAAAAGACAGAAGAAAATTGATCAACTAGGCAGCGACCTACATTCCCACACCTGAAAGGTGCAGTATTATCAGCGATGAGAGGCTTAGCTTCTGGGTTCGGAATGGGT
>Ga0256837_1000612_pt1 | contig 28990 bp, 17 predicted proteins | sample 4562384metaG_FD_185976 | JGI IMG/M metagenome (GOLD analysis project Ga0256837, IMG submission 185976) | Hydrothermal vent microbial communities from Guaymas Basin, Mexico - 4561-384 | ecosystem: Environmental > Aquatic > Marine > Hydrothermal vents | place: Mexico: Guaymas Basin | collected... | reverse complement strand
AATAGTAATATTGTATTAAATAGTTATAGTTTTTCCAAACCTACTACTTTGATAATAAAAAATTCTCCAAAGGTAACAATTAAAGGAGATATTTCAGGTCCGTTAATGCTTATAGTGCCTGATTGACAGATTTATTTTAAATCAACAGATTGTGATAAAAAACAAGAGATAGATGGTATTTATATAGCTGGTAACTGATTTGATACTGATCAAATTATAAATAATAATCAAAATAACAATTGGTGTTGGGATTGAAGGCTTATTGTTAATTGAAGTTTGATTTGAAATGGAGGAATAGATAATTTATGGAAAAAGAGAAGATCTATTTTAAAAGATTGGTTTAATATAACTCATCAACAAAAAATTTATAAAATAAAGAAAGGAGGATCATTAGTTATCAATGCTAATACTGATTTGTGGTCCAATTTGCCTCCATGAGCAGCAGAACTTTTGGAAAAGATAGAGATATTTAAAAAATAAAAAGAAAAAAGAAAAATATTACTATTCCCCAGGACTTTGTCCTGGGGTTTTGTTTTATAGATTTTGTTGAAGTTTTAAAAATTTTAAATATAAATTAAGAAACTATTTTATATATTTTTACTGACTAAATTGATGTATAATATTGTTAATTTATCAGAATATATTAATTCGTGAAGGATTTTAGAAAATATTGAAAATAATTGATTTTATGACATTGTATTTTTTGAAACTAAAAGGTATATTTTGGATGAGTTTGTAAATAGAAAATGGAGTTTTAAATTGTATTTTATCGAAGATTTAGCTTTTGATTGGGGACTATCTGCTGTGTTAGAAGGGCTAGAAAATAAAAAAGTTTTGTTTGTGTTAAATGAGTATAATAGTTTTTATCTATTGCCTATATTAAGTTTAAAAGTCAAGAAGTTTAAAAAATTTCATATATTAAATACAAATATCGGAATTTCATCATTGGTTTATAAAAATATTCCTGAACTATATGATATTACAAATATGTTAGAGTTTTTGAACATTTATGAGCCTATAGATTTTCAAGATTTGATAAATTTGTTTTGAAAAGAAGAAAATCTTTATGCAAGAGTGGCTAATAAAGATTATGCTATTGATATATTTAATGGAGAGGAAAGAGATTTAGATGAAACAGGATTATTGGATCTTACAAGTTTTAACCTTTCGGGTCAAAATGGTACTATTGTAGTATGATGAAGTGTATTATCTAATTTATTGCAAGCTATAGATGTTTTACAAAATCAATGATATTTTTTTGATGTGTTTGTTGTTAGAAATTATAATTTTCAGTTAGATGAGAACTTTAAAGATTCTTTGCGTAATACCGAAAGACTAATTTTTATATGAGATGTTAAGGGAAAAGGAATAGTTAATTTGATGAAATCAAAGGTATATGAATCAGGCATATATGACTTAATAATAGATTTTATCTTTCCAAAATATGAGAAAGTAGATACTACTTTATCTGATTATCTTTATGAAAGAGCAGAATTTGATTATAAGTCTTTAGCTAACAGGGTAATAAATTTACTATCCTAAATTATGTTGATGAATGATTTAAAACAATTTTTAAAAACCTCACAAAGATATATTAATATTTTAAAATCAGCTTGAATAGATACTCCTAAAAAATTTTTTGAATATCGGCCAAGGAATTATGAAGATAGAAGAAAGATAAAAAAAGTTTCTGAAGTAGTGCTAGACGGAAGTGTGCAAATTGTAAAATGAAAAGTAATAGACAAAAGATTAATAACTACTCCTACTTGAAAAAAATTAGTAGAAATTATATTGCAAGATGAGGATGGAGTTTCTTTTAAAATTCATTATTTAAATGCTGCTTTTTGGATAAAACAATTTAAGAAATCTAATTGGTATTTAGTTATTTGAAAACCAAAATTTGAATATTGACAATTAATTTTTCGACATCCAGAAGTTAAGGAAACAACTAATGATCAATTATTATCAAAATCTTCAGACGTTTCCTCTTTTTTTGATATTTGAAGAATTTATCCTATTTATTCTGAAATTGGAGGAATAAAATCTTCTTGGTTTGCTAAAAAAATATGGGAAAATTTAGATAAAATTCCTGATTATTTTAAAGAATATTATCCTGAGGAATTCTTAAAGCAATATGATTTAATAGATATAGTAGATATGGTAAAAAATTTACATTTTCCCGAAGATGAAGCAGTTCTAAAAAAAGCAAAATATAGATTATGGTTTGATAAGCTTTTAAGAATACAGTTGATAAGTCTACTTTCAAAGATAGAATACTCTGAAGAAAATCTGAAGAATGTCTGAAGAAATAGTAGTATAAATGATATAACTGAAAATATAATAGGAGTTGCTATAGATATTTATAAAAAATTTTGAAATTCTTTAACGGAAAAACAATATCAAAAGTTGTTATATGATAGATTATCTGAAAAAGGTCTAAAGGTGAAGATGGAAAAATCAATTGTTATTGAAGATAATGGAAAGTTATATTGACATAGATATATTGACCTTTTAGTGGAAGATAAAATAGTTGTGGAATTAAAAAATACTCATTTAAAGAATGATATAAAGAAATGAATAAAGCAATTAAGATCTTATTTAAATTTAACTTGATATCCTGTAGGATTACTATTAAATTTTTGAGAAAAATGAGTTTGAAAATATAGGTTGAATAATTATTCTTCAATTTTCTTCAGAAATTCTTCAGAGTTTCTTTTATCTTCTATGCCAGATCGGAATTTAATAAAAGATTTTCTTAAAACTTTACCTTTTCAACTTACAAAAGACCAGAAGAAGGCTGTTAAACAAATAATTGATGATTTTCATAAACCTAAACCAATGTTAAGACTTTTACAATGAGATGTTGGTAGTGGAAAAACTATTGTTGCTATTATTGCTGCCTGGTATATGATTAAATATTTTTGAAAACAGGTAGCTTTTTTGGCTCCTACTGAAATTTTAGCTAAACAGCATTATAAAAATATTACCAAATTACTTTTACCATTAGGAATAAGAGTAGAATTGTTAGTATGATCTATGAGTAAAACTTTAAAACAAAATATAAAAAATTGACTCAAAAATTGAACTATACCTTTTGTTGTATGAACCCATGCTCTTATTCAAGAAGATGTAGAGTTTAAAGATTTATGATTTGTTATTATAGATGAACAACATAGATTTTGAGTAGAGCAGAGAGCATTCTTTAAAAGATTTGGTTCTCCTCATATTTTACAAATGACTGCAACACCTATACCTAGATCGTTAGCTTTAGCTTTCTTTTGAGAGTTTGATGTTAGTGTAATTCAAGAAAAACCGGCTGGCAGAAAACCTATATATACTAAGATAATAACAGAAAATGAATTTGTTAAACTAAAACCTTGGATATTATCTAAAATTCGTAATGGACAACAAGTATATATTATAACTCCATTGATAGAAGAATCTGATAAAATGGATGATGTAAAAGATGTTATGAATGAATATGAAGAAATCAAAAATTTGTTCCCAGAATTGAAAGATCAAATATGTTATCTTCATGGAAAAATGAAAGCAAAAGAAAAAGATGAAATAATGGAAAAATTCAAATCTTGAAAATGCAAAATTTTGATATCTACCACTGTTGTAGAAGTATGAGTAGATGTACCACAAGCTACAATAATAATTATTAAAAATGCTGAAAGATTTGGATTGGCTCAGCTTCATCAGTTAAGATGAAGAGTATGAAGGTCAGATTTGCAATCTTATTGTTTTTTAGTAACAAAAGCTAAATCGGGTGATACTTATAAAAGATTAAAAGCTATGGAACAATATAATGATTGATTTAAATTAGCAGAGCTTGATATGCAATTTAGATGAGCTTGAGAAATTTTGTGAACAAGACAATCTTGAGTAAGTGATATACCAGTTTCAATATTATCAAATGTTAAATTTTTAGAAAAAGTTCAAGAAGCTGCTAAATGGCTTTTAGAAAAATATCCTAATCTGGAATGACTAGATGAGCTAAAAAAACAAATACAAGAAAAAGATAAAAATTTATTAGTATAATTTTACGATTGCTATGAAGGTTTTATTATTACTTCTGAGAAAAAGTTTATTTAGAAATTTGCTTTTGATATTAATATTTTTCATTATTAGTTTTTTAATATTGTTTTTTAGTTTTATATATTTTAATATTAAACATTTTTATTTAGCTTATCGATGATTTTCGGAAAAAAAAGATGTTTACAAGTTTGTTATTTATCCTTCGAAAAGTTTGTTATGAAATTTTTTAAGAGATGAAAATGATGATTTTTCAGGTTTTGTCACACAACTTTTAAATAAATATCGTTTAAAAAATTATAAAATTATTTATCGTTTAAATTTGCCTGCAAGTGCTGAAATAAATTTGTTATGAAATCAAATATTAACAGATATATTTTTATTTGCAATTAAAGATAAAAATTCAAATTCTTCTAAAAAGAACGATATAGATATTTGTTTATCAAAAAAGTTTTTAATGTTTTATAATTCTGAAATAAGTGATTGAAAGATTTTTCCTAAATTAACTAATTCTTTGTTAAAAATGTTACCTGTTAAATTAATTATTTGAAAATCTTCTTTTTTTAATACTTATAGTGATTTTAAAGTTATTTTAACTTGAAATATAGATTGCTTTGACCAAGATATTCCTTTAATAGGGTTATGAGTTAGATATACTCAAATTATTGATAAAATCCCTTCTAAATATTGGAAGATAACAAAATTTGTGGGTTATACAAGTGATCTAAAACTTTTAAATGAAATAAAAACATTGGCTTTTAATAATGGTTATAAATATGCCGATGCTAATGATATAAAAGTTACGTTTGAAAAAAAGATGTTAGTTTATAAAATTGTTGGTTTAATTATTTTGTATATTGTTATTTTTATTTTGATATTGTTTTTGATATATATACTTTGGTCAGTTTTTCTTATAGAAAAAAATATTTGGCAGACTATTTTTGTTCAATTTTTATCAATTAAGAGAATTTATTTATATTTTGGTTTATATACTTTATTTTTAGCAATTTTGGGTTATTTAATGGCATTGATTTGATATGAAATTTTTTATAATTTATTTAATAAAAAGGTAAATGATACTTTAATCCAATATTGAATAAATTACGAACTATTAGATATAAGTAATTTTATTAAAATAGGTATACTATTAATTTTGGTAATAGGTGTAGGCATTGTAGATACTATTTTAATTTATTTCAAAAAATGGAAAATATAATGAAATTGATTATGCAGAGAGTAAACTGGGCAAATGTATCTTGTATTAAAGGTGAAAATATAGATTTGATATGAAATGTTCAAAAATGAATTTTAATCTATGTCGGTTTTGAAAAATGAGATTATGATAAAAAGGATTTACTAATTACGAAAGCTGCTCAGAGAATATTAAATGTTCCTTTGTTTGAAGATGAAAATGAAAAAATAAAAAGAAATTTAAAGGATATCGATTGAGAAATTTTATTGATTCCAAATTTTACTTTAGCAGGAAGAAATAAAAAAGGAAATAGTATAGATTATACTAATGCTGAAAATTTTGAAAAAGCTAAAGAGCTGTTTGAAGATTTATATCAATTTTTGAAGGATAAAGTTAGAAATATTGCTAAATGATGTTTTTGAGAATATATGAAGATTCAATCAGAGGTGGATGGTCCTGTAAATATAATTTTAGATATTAAGTAGAAATTTGACAAAATTTAAGTTTTCGGTATAATTAAAGTGTTTATGGTTTAAATTTAGGAAAATTATTTAAGATGAAAAAAAATAATAAAGAAATTGAAAAAAAAGAAAAAAAAGATTTAGATAATGAAAAAATTAAAGAAGCGACTAAAAAACTTTATAATATATATCAAAAAGAAGTTAGAAAAAGTGCAAGAAATATTAATTTGGATTTTTGATTAATGTTGGAGTTTTTAAATAAAAGTCTTAATTTGAATTTTCTAGTAAATGTTGATAAATATCATAAAACTTGGTTTAAGTTTTTGAGTAAATATTTTCAATTTATAGAATGTTGACTTGATTGATTTTCTCTTTATAATGAGTTGGAAAAGTTTTTTGGGAAGTATTTTTTCTATTCGTTAGATTTTAATTTGTCAGATGAAGCTATTGCTAATTTGATAGAGTTAGATGGTATAAATGATAATAGATATGATTTTATTAAAAATTTTATAAAAGGTATTGGTAAAAAGTATAAATTTCAAGGCTTTTTAGATTATGGTTATAAAAATGCTCCTAAAAGTTTGATTGAAACACTTAGAATAGTTTATACATATTTAACTTTAAATCCTGAAAAATTAAAAGATTTTTTAGAATTATATCCTAAAGTATTGGAAGATAATTGAAATAAAGTTGATGAATTTTTTCGAAAAAAAATGGCTTTAATATTAGGGGCTTCAAATGATGTTGTATTTTTTAAAGATAATACTGCATTATATTTGATAGAGAATGATTTTGGAAAAAATTCTACGGAAGTAGAGATATTAAAGAAAATTTCTAAAGATGCTGTAGGTAGAATAGGAACTTTTTATCTTAATCAAAAAAATAAATATAATCTTTCTAAGAAGGAAGCGTTCTTTAGAGCAATGTTTATGGAATATTGAGCTTCTAATCCAGATAATAAAAATTTTGAAATTAAGGATAAAGATATATTAACAAACAATAGAAAAATTTTAGACAAACAGATTAATGATTATGTTAAAAATTTAAATTATCCTGTTTTTTTAAAACGTTTTTATTTAGAATTTTTAAAGGATAAAATTTGAAGTAAATATTTTTTTGATATACCACTTTATACTAAAACTTTGCAAAAGTTAAATTTTATTGATAAAGACGGAAAATTAAATGAAAATTTTTTAAATTCACCTGAGAATATACAAGAATATTTTAGATTATCTCCTGTTGAAAAAAACTTTATAAAAGAATATATAAACTATCAATTGAAAAAAAATCCTTGAAACAAAAAAATGGAATTATTAAAAAATAGGTTAGAGTGGTTAGACAAATGAGTAATAGTTTTCTTAAGATATTTGGCTAAAAATTTTGCTAAAGATATTAAATGATTAGTTGAAGACAATTTAAACAATTTGCAATTATCTGAGAAAGCTAAAAATGAATTAGTAGGTAATAGTGATAAAAAAGGAATTCTAGATGATATACTAGAAAAAGTTTTTTCAGAAAATCCTAATGAAATTTTAGAAAAGGCTAATAAAAGTTGATTATGATTATTTGAATATATGCGGAAAACTTTTTATAGTCAGATAGTAGAGAAAGTTCTAAAAGATAACAATTTAAATCAAGATGAGAAAAGAAATATTATAGAGTTTTTCTATAAAAATAAAGATGATTTTTTTAAGAAATTCTGACAAACAGTTTTAAATATTGAGCAAGTAAAATATGCTACTGAGTTGTTTTTAAATGATTCTAAGTTTTTGGGTCTTTTAGAAAAGATAAAAAATCAAGTTAAATCTAAAATTAAAATTGAAAAAGGTTCATATGAAACTTATGTTTTAGCTGCATTGGCTATTTTATCTGAAACTAACGAAAATGTTGATGAAAAGCAACTAAGAAAAAAAGTAGAGGAATTTGTGAAAATCAAAGGAAAGGAGGAGATATTGAATAGTGATATTTTATTAAATGTGATAAGAACAATAAAAAGTGATAATAATTTTAAATACTATATAAATCAGTTTAGAGAGCATAACAAAAATAAATCAAGTCAATTAAAAAGTATGATAGATAAAGCTAAAAAAGAGATGGATGATTTTATGTATGAGAATTTAAAAAAGTATGATAATGATTTAGCAGAGTGGTTTTGGGATGAGCATTTGGATAGTTTTTCAAAAGAAAATAAAATTGAGCAACAAATTGGTATTCCGAAGGAAACTTTTGAAAATCAGATAAGTAGTTATGTAAAAGAAACTAAATGAGAAAAACCTGTATGGACATATCCTGAATATAAAGATTGAAGCTATGTAGTAAAGCTATATTTACCGAAACCAGACAAAAAAGATTCTAACAAAGATGAAGAAGCTATAGTAATAGAAGCTTCTAGTATTGTTGATTTAAATAAAAAACTTTTAAAAAAGTGGGCAGAATATCAATGATTAAACTGAATTGATTTGATAATATCTTCTCCTGATATGTTTAAGGATAAGTTTTGAAAAGATATTAATAAACTTTTTACCCCTTCTGATATAGAAGATATATCAAAAGTGATGGCTAGATATCTTATAGAAAAAATAGATGGAGATTCAGATATAAAAGATTATATTTACACTCATTATGAAGATCTCTATAAAAAATTAGTTTTTAATCCGTTGAAATGATTGTCTGATTTTATAAAAAATTTGAGATTAAATGATGAATTTAAGAAAAAAATAGGGAAAATTTTACCTAAAGGATTTGTATTAAAAAATCAATTTGATATTAAAGACTTCTCTGACAATTTACATATTGGTCTTAATGATTTCTTTGAGGAAAAAAAAGATAAATTTAGTTTATGATTATTTTCTAGATTATGAAAGAGACTATTAAATAAATTGAGTCTGAAGTAATATTTTAAGATCCAATGTTAATTTCTCTTGAAATTTTTTATCTTCTTGAAGCCTTTTTGCTAAATTTATTCATTTGAACGTCAACTCAAATTTTGGATTTTCTCAGCTGCGATTTATTGAAATATATCTTTCTTCTTCTAAGTTTTTCATCAGTAGCATAATGTCAAAATGTGTTTTATTTGAAAATTTTCGGGAATTTTTCTGAATATTTTTGAATTCTTCGTAAAATATATAAATAATAGCTTTTTTAATAAAATCTTTGGTATAATTGTTAAATACTTCTATTATTTGTTGAGTGGTATCTTTTGTTATTTGATTTTGGTATTCGTGTTCGATAATTGAATTAATAAATTTTTCAAATTTAATATAATCTTGTCAGACATAACTAGCAAAAGATTTTACTAAATCAACATTTCTAATTTTTAATTCTATTGATGATATTCAATATTCACTTCTTTCAATTTTAGTATCAAAAATATCGTCTATACAATATTCTAGAATATTAATTAAATTTTTATTTTTTGTAACAAATCTAATATCCTTTTTTCAAAGTTTAATTAGTAGTTTTGAAAAAAATATTTTAAGATAATTGACAAAAAATGGGAGTAGTTTTTTATCTAAATATTGAGAATTTTTTAGTTGTTTTATAATATTTTCTATGATTTGTTGTTTTTCTTTTGAAATTGTTTCATGGATTGAATTGTTATCTCCTGGAATTGGAGAAAATCAAGGAGTATCCATTATTTTTGCTTTAAAGGATTAAATTGATTTTCTAAAATTTTTAGGAATTCTTCTAAATTTACTTCATATTGTTTTTTGGTATGGTATTCTCTAATTGCTAGTGTTTTATTTTGGGATTCTTTTTCTCAGATTATAATCATAAATGGTATTTTTTGAGTTTCAGCGTTTCTTATTTTTTTTGCAAGGCTATGTTCAGAAATGTCTAGTTTGACTCTGTATCCTTTATCTTTTAAAACATTGTAAATTTCAAAAGTATAATCTAAAATTTCTTTATTGTTTTGATTTACTGGTATTATTTTAATTTGCTCTGGTGCTAGCCAGAAAGGAAAGGCACCACTATAATGTTCTATTAAGATACCAATAAATCTTTCAAAACTTCCAAATATTGCTCTATGTACCATAAATGGTCTTTCTTTTTCTCATTTTTCATTAATGTAATACATATCAAATCTTTCTGGTAGATTAAAATCAAATTGGACAGTAGAGCATTGCCAAAGTCTACCTATAGCATCTTTAATTTTGAAATCAATTTTAGGTCCATAAAATGCAGCCTCTCCTATTTCTTTTTCATAATTTAGTCACTTTTCTTTTAATACTTCTTCAATAGTAGATTCCGCTAATTGCCACATATCTTTTGGTCAAACATATTTGTTAGAATTTGGATCAGAAAGAGAAACAAAGATTTTTATGTCTTCGAATCAGAAAGTTTTTAATACATCTAATACAAAATCAACTGTATTGCTGATTTCTTCTTTTATTTGGTCAGGTCTACATATAATATGAGCATCATCTTGAGTAAATCATCTAACTCTTGTTAAACCACCTAATTCTCATTTTTTTTCATATCTGTAAACTGTCCCAAATTCCCAATATCTAATTGGCAATTCTTTGTAAGAGTGAATATCATCTTTATAAATCATTACATGGAAAGGACAATTCATAGGTTTTAGAAGATATACCTCTGATTCTTTTGGTTTACGATTGTCTTGCCAGTCTTCTAGAGTCATTCAAAGTTCAAGAGGTGGATACATTGATTCGTTATAAAATCCCCAGTGTCCTGAAATTTCCCAAAGTTTTTTTCTTCATATATGAGGAGTTCTGACAGGTATATATCAACGTTTTTCACATTCTTTTTCTATGTAGTGAGCTAAGATATTGTAAAGAGTAGCACCTTTAGGTTTCCACAAAATAAGTCCTGGCCCTACTTCTTCTGGTTTTATAGTAAAAAGTCCTAATTTAGGTCCTAGTATTCTATGGTCTCTTTTTTTGGCTTCTTCTAAAAATTTTAAATATTCTTGGAGTTTTTCTTTATTTTCGAAAGCAAGTCAGTAAATTCTAGTAAGCATTGGATTATGTTCATCTCCTTTCCAGTAAGCTCATGCAACTTTGTATAGTTTAAATGCATCTTGAGGTATTTGGGAAGTCTCTTCTACATGTGGTCCTTCACAAAGGTCTAAGAAAGTAATATATTCGTTTGGTTGCTTATTAGAAGTTTTATCTAAAAATTCATTAATTTTGTCATACAAAGCTATGTAGTCAGGATTTGCGTTTTTTACAACTTTTTCTTTTTTTTCGGTTGGAATAATGTTAACATAGAAACTAATTTCTTCTCAAGATTTATTAATTTCTTCCAAAAGCTGTAATTTAAAAGGTTGGTTAATAAGCTCTAAAAGTTGTTTAGCAAGTGAGTGGGGTAAAATTATTTTTTTAAATTGTTGATTTTCTTTGATGATAGTTTTCATATTTTTTTCTAATTTTTTGAGGTCTTTGTCTGAAATAGATTCTTTTGAAAATAGAAAATCATAATAAAATCCATTATCTATAGCAGGTCAGATACCAAGTTTTACTTGAGGGTCGTAGAATCTCTGAATAGCTTGAGCAAGAATATGAGAAAGAGAATGTCTAATTTTTTTTAGATTTATCATTTTTATTGACTTATATTTTAAAAAAATTAAAAGTTATATTAAAAATTTTATAATTAAAAGCAAGTTAATGATATTGGTTATTTCTTGATGATGATTTAAGGCTTTTTATGCATTATGAGTATTAAAAGCTATTGAAGAATTAGGTTTACAAAAAAAAATTAAAGCTTGTTTTGGAGTTAGTGGAGGAGCTATAGTTTTGTCTTGGTGGCTTTCTGGTTACACAGCTGAAAAAATGTATGATATTTTTATAAATTTAGATTATCTTTCTTTGTTGAAACCTAATTGGAGAATTCATCAATCACTAATTGATATAAATAAAATTAAAAAGTTTTTTAAATCTCACTTAGTAAATAATTTTGAAGATTTGAAGAAAAAGTTATATATTTGAACTGTTGATTTGTTAGAGGGAAAATATATTTTGTATGATAGTTGAGAATTAATAAGACCTCTTATATGAAGTATGTCTTTACCAGGTATTTTTCCAGGTGTAAAATATGATGGAAAGTTTTTAGTAGATTGATGAGTGATTAATAATTTCCCTACTGATTTAGCTAAACAAAAATATCCTGATGAAAAAATTATTTGAATAGCTCTTACCAATATAAGAAAAATTGATAAAATTAGTAATATCTTTGAAAATCTTTTGAGGTCTTGGCAACTTTCAATAGAATCTAGCATTATTGAAAATTTAAAATATTGTGATATATTGTTTTATCCTAAATTGGATGTAAGAGTTTTAGATTTAAGAAAGAAAAAGTTGAAAGAAATTTTTGAAAAAGGTTATAAAGATGGATTAGATAAATTACATCAATTACAGAAAATTTAGATTTTAATAAATTTAGAATAATATTTAAGCAATTATAATGTTAGAGAAAAATTTAATTAATTTTATCCAAAATTTGTTTGTTAAATACAAACATATCTGAACATGGTGGCCTTGAGAAAGTAGAGTAGAAATTATTATAAGTGCTGTTTTAACTCAATTAAGTAAACGGCAGCAGGTTAGCAGAGTGTTAGAGAATTTGAAAAAAATTCGAAAAAGTTCTGAAGAAATAGGAAAGAAAATTTTTTATTATGATTGTAATATAAATTTAGACTGGAATATAGAAAAGCAAATAGCAAAATATTGTTTGAACTATTTAAAAGAAGAAGATTTAAAGTGAGTAGGATTTTATAAAAGAAAATATCAAACAATAATAGAGTTACTAAAATGGTTTATTGGTTTAGATTTGGATCTTCCTACTTTAGAGTTAAGAAAACAACTTTTGAATATAAAAGGTATTTGAAAAGAGACGGCAGATGCTATTTTGTGCTATTGATTAGATAAGCCTTCTTTTGTTATAGATCTTTATACTTACAAAGTTTTGTATAAAAATATTTTTAGACAATATTATAAAGATTTTAAGTTTTTCAAAAAAGACTATTCATATGACAAAATTCAAAATTTGATAGAAAATATTTTAAAAGATTTGAAAAAAGACGATATTTTCTGGTATAAAAATCTACATTGAGCTTTTGTTGAAGAAGGAAAGAAGTTGAATTCAAAATAGTTGAAATAAAAATATAATCATATCGTTGAATTTTTCTTATCATTTATTCATTTATTTTCTATATTTTATATGTGAATTTTGATAACGCATTTTCATCTGATGAATAATATATGATTATTATAATGAAAAAGCACCATTTGAAATGATTAAAATGTTTTATTATTGAAAACCTATTTAATTTCCATACACAAAAGTGTAAACAACTCGTTTAATTTTTACAATTTATATTTTTATAAATTATATTTTTGTATGAAAATGGTTAGAAAATTGCTGATTAGATTTATTTTTATTTTAATTTTCTTGTTTGTTATGTTTTTTTCAATTAATTTTTTTACAACATATAAGTTAAATTTTTCTAAAAATTCTTATAGACATCAGATTTATAAAAGTTTGTCAGAAGTAGATTCAAGAATTGTTAATCGAGCATTGAAAATTGAGGATAAAAGATTTTATTTGCATCGGGGTGTTGATTTTGTAGCACTAGCAAGGGCAATATTTGAAAATATAAAAAATTGAGAAATTGTTCAATGAGCTTCAACTATTGATCAACAAGTGATAAAGTTAAATGAACAAAATTTTAAAAATAGATGATTTAAAACAAAAATTTTTGAAATTTTAAAAGCAATTAATTTAAATTTTCATTATTCCAAAGATCAAATTTTACTTTATTGGATAAATAATTTAGAGTTTTTGCATCAAATTAAATGATTTAGATCTGCTTGTAAAATTTATTTTTGAAAGGAATGTAAAGATCTTTTTGATTCTCAGCTTTTATTTTTGTTTTCTTTATATCAGATTTGAAAAGATCCTTTCAAAGAAAGGAATTTTGTTTTAATAAAAAAACATAGTCAAAATTTGTGTCGGAAAGTTGAAGATAACAAAATTTTATGTAAAAATATCTTACAGCTTCCTCCTGAAAGCGTAAAAGATTTGGGATTTTATCTACATAAAAATTATTTTTTAGAAGAATTTTCGAAATTATATCCTGGCAAATTACAGCTAAAGAAAGATTTATACAATAAAATTGAAAAAATTGTAGATGATACTTATGATTTTAGATCGACAATGTGATTTCAGGATTGTTGTATAATTGTTATGAATTGAAGTTGAAAGGTTTTATCTATGAATTTGTGTAGAAAACCAAATGATTTAACTTCTTCCGGATATAGTTGGGTAAATTGATGTTTAAGAAAGAGACAAACTGGTTCTGCTATTAAACCATTTTTGTATATTTTTGCTATGTGGAAGCTTTGATGGGATGAAAATACTATTGTGCCTGACAAACCTTTAAAGTTTATTTTAAATTGAAACAAACTTTATATTCCTAAAAATTTTGATTTAAAATATCATTGAGATGTTCCTCTTAAGATAGCTTTGTGAAGTAGCTTGAATGTTCCAGCAATTTATACTTTAAATAAAGTTGGGGTACAAAGATTTTTAAATTTTTTAACAGATTTGAGAGTTAAATTGGGAGAAAATAAAGAAAAAGTTTTTAAGGATTTGATAAAATTTAATTCAGAAAGACTTTGACTTTCAGCAGCATTATGAACTTTTGAAATGTCTCCGTATGAATTTGCTAATTTACGAAGAATATTTTTGATTTATAAAAATTTAGAAGATTTACCATCATCTGCTGTAAGTCAAGTATACGATATTTTGTCGGATAATAAGAATAGAGTTTTGTCTTTTTGAATTGATAATTTATTGGATATACCTTGATGGGCAGTTAAAACTTGAACATCAAGACATTTTATAGATTGATGGACATGTTGAGTTAATCGCGATTTAGATTTAATAGTTTGCGTTTGGGTATGAAATTATAATTGATCTCCTATGAAATGAAGTTGAATTCAAACAGCAGGGTATTTGTGGAATCTAATAGTTAGTCAATTGTCTAACTAGTTATAAAAGCATCGCAAGAAATAATTTTTAGTTTTATATTGATTTTAAATTTTGAAATTTTAATAAGTAGTATAATTTTATATTTTATTATATTTTAATTTTAACCAGATGAAAAAGTTTTTTGACCAAGTTTTTTCTAAGATTTGAATAAGTAATAAATCAAGAAAAAAATTTTTTCTTATAGTTTGATGATTAGTAGTATTTTATGGATTATTTTTTATTTATTTTTATTTTAAGAAATTATATTTTCAACAAAGCGTTGATACTCAAAATAATAAGTCTACAGAAAATATCTCTACTAAGATACAATTCAAAAATGGATCATCAGTTAGTAAAGTTGGTTGAGAAAAAAATAATTATTTTGCTTTTTTAGGAGATATTGAAAAAATAAAATTAAATAGGACTTCCTTAGTATTTCAATTGAGTGTAGAAAAAGATCAGTTTTTATATAAAATTTGGGATAAATTTAAAAAAAATAGATGGGATAAACAAGTTAAATTTTATGATATTTTATACAATACTTGAAGCCTGGTTTTGTCAGGTGTAGTTAAAAGTTCTCCTCAAAATATAGTTTTTTATACTTGAAAAGTTCAATTTTTTACGATTGATGAACATAAAAGTTGAATTCAAAAACTTAATTTTATTATTTTCTGACCTTGAAAAGTAGCTATTTATTTTCCTTTTTCTTATACACTATGAAAAATTTGAAAAATAAATACTTGAGATATTGTTGTTTTAAACTTTTATCCAACTAGATTTTTCAAATTTGCTGATATTTATCTTTCAGGTTATAAAATTGATAACATCAAGTTTTTTGTAAATAAAAATTTGTATAATCTTCATCCTTTATTTAGGAATAAAATTGTTGAAATTCAGTTTTTTAAAAACAATTTTAAATGAAACTGATTAAATTGAAATATAAATTTTTTCAAAGTTATTTGAAAAAAATGTTTAACTTGAAAAGATTTGTCTCAATTTGGCTTGAAGACTTGATGAAAAGATGAAATTTTTGGTATAAAAATTTGAAAATGTGTTTCTAAATTAAATATAAATTACAAATTAGAAAATTTAACTTGAAAAGAGCAAATTCAATTTAAGATACCAGAAAAATGAGAGTATTTTATAGCTTTTAAAGATAAACGAAATTATCCTTATATTTTAAAGTTTGAAGTTCATGATAAAGTTACTTATTTTCGTGATATAGATTCTGATAATTTAACTTTGTGTATAAATACTGACTTTCCTATAAAATATTCTAAAACTTTTTCAAATTTCAAAAGTTTTTTTAGGCCTTATGAGATAACTAAATTTGATGTGGTAGATTGTGATTTTGCTATTCGTTATTATATACCTCCAAATAAGCTATTTTCAGGTTATGTTGATGTACCAACTATTGTTTGAGATATAAGAGTTCCTATTTCGGTTAAAATATCAAAAATTCCTAATAAATTTAAATATGCTAGTATTTATGCTGATAGAGTAAATGTTTTACCAGCAAAAGGTTATTGGTGATCAAAGATAAGAATTTGATTTAAGAATATTACTTGATTTGATCTTTATTTTCAAAAATGTAAATTAAACTTAAAGCCAAATTTAACTTGACGATGATCTATGAAAATAGATGAATACTTTTTTGACTGTGGTTCTGGAAAAGTTATTCATAAATTTTATTCTGTGAAAGACTTTAAATACTGGAAGGAATATCAAATTGATTATGATTTACCAAAACAAGTTAAAAGTTGGAATTATTTTAGAGTTTCTTTTTATAAAGATTTTAGAGCTTCAAAATTTTTTAAAAGGACTAATATTTGAGATTTTGTAAAAGTTTCTGTCGGTGATTGAAAATTTAATTATTTGGTATTTTTAAATTATTTTGATAGTTGATCACCAGTTACCGGTTGAAGTTTAACTGTTTATAGGTTAGACAAAAATTTTAAATTAAAGAAGATAAAAGAGATTGCTATTAAAAACTGACAAGTTAAATTTATGTTATCTTGAGATGGTTATGATAATAGACCTTTAGTTTTGTATTATAAAATTTGAGATGATGAAACATTCTCTGTAATTTCAAAAGATTGATATCCTCGGTGGTATTTAAAGGATGCTTATAAAGATTTTAATTATATTTCTTATATTAATTGATATGATATTTGACAGAAGAGTTATTGATTTTGGAATAGTCTGAAAAATATAAAAATTTACTGATATACTGATAGAGGACTTTATAAACCTTGAGATGATATATTTTTTGCTTGATGGGTTAAAGATGTAATTAATCCAAATAAGACAATGACTTGATATGTAATTGTAAAGTTGAAATTAAGAGGTGAGGATATAGAAAAAATAAAAATTGAAAAATTAGACGAGTATTGAGGTTTTAAATGAAAATTTACTTTATCAAAAAGTGCACAACTTTGAACTTATCAAGTTGAATATATATATACAGATAAAATAAGATATTCTCATGATATTAAAGTAGAAGAATATCAAAAACCTACATTTTTTATAGATGCAAAGCTTTTAAATCAGAACAATAACATATTTTTAAAAATAAAACCACAATATTATTTTTGACAAATTTTAAAAGATTATGATTTGAAGGTTAGCCGGTATGTAGAAGCAAAAGATTATTGTCGGCGGTGTCGGTGGCGGAATGAAAAAGATTTTTATTATAATTGGGTGTTTCAAAATAGTTTTTCTACTTGATGAGATTATAAGTATAACTCTGTTTCAGGTGATGCAGTATTGAAAATAATCGATTTTAATATTTTTAAAAATTTATGATATAAATTTAAATTTAGAGCAGATATTAAAATTAAGGATAATGCTACTGATGAGACACACTTCGAGACTGTTTATTTGAATATTGATCCTATTGTTTTTGTGGGTCTTTCATGACAACCAGTTGAACGATTTTATAAATCTGATTTAAAAGATGGTATTGTTAAAATTAGTTGAAATATAAAAGATTATAATAAAGTTAAAAATTTGATAGATAAAACTAAGTTTATTGTATATAAAAGAAATTTTTGATATTCAGAAGAAAAATGAGTAGATGGTAATTACTATTATGTGAATAATTATAAATTTGTTGTTTATAACTCTGGATATATTGCAGTTAATAAACAAGGAAATTTTAATATTTGATTTAAAGTAAATGGTCCTTGAGAATATTTTGTTAGAGTGATAGTCTATGATAAAAATAGCAAGGTTTTAGGTGAGGTCCAAAAAAGAATTTATTGGTATGATTTTGAAGGATATGACCGGTGGTATATGTGAGATCAAAAAAATAATTTTGTTTTGAATGTTCAAGTTCCAAAAAAAGAATATAAATTATGAGAAAACATAGAGATTAATATAAATCCTTATATTAAATGATCATATATAGTGTTAACTGTTGAAAGATGAGATAATATTTTAGATGTCTACAGATTTAAATTAAACTGACAAAAAATAACTATTCCAGTAAAGAAAAATTACTATCCTAATGTTAATATTTCAGTAATTCAATTGGTATGAGAAAATCTATCAAAACAAAATATTTCTAAGACAGTTAGACCATCGGAACCAAGATTTTATGTTTGATATGCAAATGCTGATATTTCTCAAGATTTGGTAAAACTTAATATAAAAATTGATTTTACTAAAAAAGTCTATAAACCTTGAGAAAAGTTTAAATTTACTATTTATACTACTGATGCTCAAGGAAATCCGGTTGATGCAAGACTATCTGTTGCAATAGTTGATAAAGCTTTAGTAGACCTATATGATTTAATAAAAAAACCTATACCATATTTTTATAACAAAGTTTGAAGTTTTGTTAACAATTTTTCTTCTTGGAAATTACTTTATCAAGCTTTAAGAGTATTTACTGCAGAAGGAACTAAATGATGATGAGGAGGAGTATTTAATTTGATTAGTTTAAGAAAAAAGTTTTATGATTTAGCATTTTGGAGATGATGAGTTTATACCAAAAACTGAAAAATTACTTTGGAGACTACATTGCCTGATAATACTACTACTTGGATGATAGATGTTATATGAATAACTAAAGATTTGAAATTATGAACACAAAGAGCCTATTTTAAAGTAGCAAAACCTTTAATGGTTCAAGTAAATTTGCCTACTTTTGTAACCGTTTGAGATGAGCTCAGAATACCTGTTTCTGTAGAATGAAGTGATCTCAATTGACAAAAAATTGATTTAAAATTTGAAATTGGATTTGACAGCTGAGAAGTTATTAACTGGCAAAAGATTTGAGATGTAAAAACTAGTGCCGGTAAAGTAAATTATTTTGATATAACACTGCCTTATGATAAATTTGATTCTGAAAAAGTACGGTTTAAAGCTATAGCAACAAATTGAAAATACAGTGATTGAGTTAAACTTTGGATACCTTTAAGAAAGAAAGGTTTTAGGCTCAGTAAATTCTATTTTACTTGATGAAAGTATGGAAATTATAATTTTACATTTGAAACTTGAGTTGTAAAAGCAGTTTATGAATTTGCTGTTTCTAAATTGCCAATACAAGCTTTTGTTAAAGTTTTTAATCGGCTGCTACACTATCCTTATTGATGTACAGAGCAGATAACTTCTGGTCTTTATCCAATACTAGTTGCCTCGTATCTAAATGAAAATAAAATTCCTTTGGGTGATATTGTAAAAGATTGAAAAGTTAAAATAAAGTATAAAGGATATGTAGATATCAAACAAGTGGTAGAAGAAACTATCGAAAAAATATTTAGAAATCAAAAATCTAGTTGAGGTTTAGGTTATTGGCCTAATGAAGAAGAAAATGCCAATCCAATTCTTTCTGCTTATGTATATTGAGCATTAAAATTGGCACAAAAGCAATGATTTAATGTACCAGTTGAAAAACTAAATAAATTAGAAAATTATTTAAATAATTTGTGAAATCAAAGAGATGTATTTTTATATTATTTATGGGTAAGGACTGTATTAGGAGAGCCAATAAACAAACCTCTTTTTGAGTCTTTAATTTCTAAATGAAATTTAAATTTAGCAGAAAAAGTTTTAGCTTTTGCAATTTATTCTAATTTATGAGATGACCCGAAAGCTTTAAAATATAAAAAGCAGATCGATTTTTCATCTGATTATAAACTATCAGATCGGTATTGGACTTTCTTAGATAAAGATATTTTGAAAGCTATTTATTTAAGATGACTTTTGAATTTTAAAGATAAAAAATTTGATAAAGAAGTTAATGATTTAGTGCTTTACTTTTTATCAAGTAGAAATTCTGATTGAGTATGGTGACGGTCCACACAAAAAAATGTTCAGATTCTTTTAGCATTATGAGATTATTTGAGCAAAAAATTTAAAGTTGCGAATGTTATAAAATGTAAGGTAAATATAAATGATGTAGTAAAACAAATACAATTTGAAAATACATATAAATTTAACATTAATTTCCAAGATATTAATACAATTAAGGTAAAATGGGATTGTAGTGATGATATTTTAATCGATCAGAAAGTAAATTATGTTCTGAAAGATTTAAATTATATAAAAAACCAGTTACATAATTTAACTGGTGTTAGTTGGACTTATACTTGAGGTGAAAATATATGAGATGTTGGTATTTGGAGGTGAACTTTTAAAACTTTAACAGAGGCTAATCAGTTGGCTGTTGAATTTTATATACCTTCAACTTATAAGTTTTTAAATACTATTTCTAAAAAGAAAAATAATTGATGTGATGGACGGTGATGTCGCGATTTACCAATTGAAATTAATTGAAGTTGTAGACGGCATTTAAAACATTATGAGATAAGGTTTGATAGATTATTTTTATACTTTGATAGATTAAATATTTGAGAAGGTAATTGTATTGTTAAAATAAAAACTATTAAAGCTTTTAATTGAAAAGCAAATTTAATGCCTGTTCATATTTGGGAAATGTATAAGACAAAGGTGTGGGGAATTTGGAGAAGGTAAATTTTAAGATTAAAAGATCTTATCTATAAATTGATTTAAAACTGGATATTTTTTATTTCTTGAAAATAAATAAATTTATAGTATACTATAAATATAGTTTTATATTTTTTTATTGTAGTATGAATGAAAGAAATAATATCTGAAATTTTTGAAAAAGAACAGTTGATTTTAAAAAAAATAAAAAATCAAGATTTAATAGAAAGACATATAAATTTGTTTGGTTTTAGGATAGAATGAATAGTTTGATTAAGATGAATATGAAAAACTACTTTCTTACTTCAGAAAAGAACAAAGACTCCAAATAGTATTTATATTAGTTGCGATGATATTGTTCTGAAAAGTGTTAATTTTTTTAATTTAGTAAAAGAAATAAGAAAGGCTTATAATATAAAGACTTTTTTCATAGATGAATTACAATTTTTGGAAGATTGGAGAAATGTTTTGAAAAATATATATGATTTTTTGGATGTAAAAGTTATTTTTTCAGGTTCTAGTTTGTTAAGTTTAATTTCAGGTTCTGTAGATTTATCAAGAAGAGTATTAATAAATAAGATTTTTCCTTTTACTTTTAGAGAATATGAAAAATTTTTGGGTAATGATTTGCCTAGTTTAAAGTTTGATGAAATTTTAAATAACTGTTTTGATATTGCAAGGGAAATATCTTCTGATATTTCTTTAATAAGATTTAAAGAGTATTTAGCTCATGGGCAGTTTTGATATTGGTTTGAAGTAAAAGATGAAAAGATATTTTATCAATTGCTTTTAAATAGTTTAAGAAAATCAATATATGAAGATTTGCCTCAAGTAGTAGATATCCATACTTCTAATTTAAAAAATTTAGAAAAGTTGATATTGTATCTGGCTAACTTATGAACTAGTGAAATATCGGTTAATAGAATGGCTAAAAAGATTTGAATTAATTATAATACTTGTTTAAATTATCTAAAATTTTTAGAAGATTTATGATGGATTATATCAATGTCTAAATGGTGAACTATATCAGATAATTTGAGGAAAGAAAGGAAGTTTTATTTTTCAAATACCAATATTTTATATGCTTTGAAGAGTTGATTGGAGAAGTATGATTCTTTTGTAGGCAAAGTTAGAGAAAGTTTTTTTGTGTTCAATTTGATGAGAATAAAAGAGAAATATTGATTTGATGTATATTTCAAAACTCATACAGATTTTGTAGTAAAATATAAAGATAAAGTTTATGAATTTGAAGTATGATGAAAGAAAAAGAAAAGAAGTGATGTTTTTGTAGTAAAAGATGATATATTAATATGAAATAAAAATGAAATTCCTCTATGGATATGGTGATTAGTAGAGTAGAGAAAATTTTAAAAATATAAAAAATTTTATAATATATTTTGTGCTGTTGGGGTTGGTGGGATTGTTTTTGGAGAGGATAAAAATCTGAAAAAGTCTGAAGAAAAGATTGTCTGTAATTTTGTTAGAATATTTTCTCAGGTTTTTCTGGCGATTATATTTGAAAACAATTAAAAGAATTAGGTTAAATAAATTTTGAAGTGTACCACCAAGATACACCTGTCAATAAAAATAATGAAAACAAAAATACACAACTCTAAAGTGGTGCACTTCACTTGAAATTTTGCATTTGGTAATTTAGCCTTGACAATAAAAAAAAGATTATTATACTAATTTTACAAATTCTTATAAACCATTAAAATAGGAGGTAGATATGAAAAACCTGAAGGATTTAGTTGTAGGAATTGCTTTTTTGGTAGTTGGGATTTTATTAAATTATGGTTCTTTTTATTCGCACAAAATTTACCTTTATCCTCTATCTATAGTTTTTTTGTTAATATCAGGTTTCATCCTTGGTTTCGTTTCGTTAGAGTTTATGTTGCAAAGAGAAGATTAAAGAGAGGGTGTTCCCTCTCTTTTTTTAATTTGTTTTTTCTACATACTTAAAAGCACTTTCAGCAGCAATAGCTCATTCTGAACAAGCTGTGATTAATTGTTTAAAATAGCAACTTCCAGTAGTAACATCTCAAGCAGCAAAAATTCAAGGTAAATTTGTTTTCATACATTCATCAACTTTTATATATCAATTTTCATCTCTTTCTAAATATTCATCTAATCAAGGCATTGGATTTGGTTTTGTTCAAATAGCAATAAATACACCATCTACCGGCAGTAGCTTTTCTTCAAAATTTTGACAATCCATAATTGTCTGTCAATTTATACATTTTTTTATTTTAATATATTCTACTTTTTCAGATCATAAGATTTCTTCTACTATTGCTGGAGTAATAATTTCAACATTTGTTTTTTGTTTTAATCTTTCTAACCGGATAGGTTCTCATCTAAATTGGTTCCTTCTGTGGATTAGATAAACTTTTTCAGCAATTTCCGAAAGATACAATGCTTCAATTAGAGCAGTATCTCATCCTCAAACAACCGCAACCTTCTTTCATCTATAAAAAAATCAATCACAGGTAGCACAATAACTCACTCATTTTCAAAAAAATTCTTTCTCTCCTGGTACTCAAAGTTTTATTTTTTGAGTTCATATTGCTAGAATTATAGCTTTTGACTGTATAGTTCAATGAAAAGTAGTTTCAATGTTATATCATTTAGTAAAGTCGTTTGGATCAATAGGAGTAATAGATTTTACCTTATCGAGCATTATTGTTGCTCCGAATCTTTCTGCTTGTTTTTTAAGATCTTGCATTATTTCAAATCCAGATTTAGGTTCTGGATATCAAGGAAAATTTTCGACTAAATGGTTTTCAGTGATTAGTCATCAGTCGTTTTCTCCAATTAATGTTGGAACTAGTCCATATCTTCAAGCATATATTCAAGCAGTATATCAAGCTCATCCAAGTCCGATAATTGTTAGTTTATTCATTTTTATTATAAGATTATATAAGATAAAAGACTACAATAGAAGATAATTTTAAAAGTATTAGAAGTTTAATCAGTAGATATTTTAAGTATGATTTTTCATCATTTGATACCCATTCGTTTTATAGAAGGGATTTTTATTTTTATTATTTGTTCTCCTCATTTTTTGATAATAATTTTGTTGTTTTCTTTTTCTATAATTTCTTTTATTTTAGTAATTTTAAATCTTTCAGCTTTTTTAAATGGATAAAATTTGCGTTCTATTACCATTCATAATAGATATAGATAATTTCATTTTTTATCAAATAATAGTCAGAAATTTTTTTTAAATCTAGCAAAACCTTTTTTCTTTTCAAAATTTAGGAATAATACAAATGGATTATGGAGTCATATAGTTAATTTTTCTCATCGATCGGTAGTTATGTTTATATGGTTGATAGATAGTTCTTTAATTATCCGTTCTTCTAATTTGTATTTTCAATCAGCAAATCATCAAATTGGCTCATCTACATTTATATATCATGATACAGAATCTATGTAAATATTTTCGTAATTTTTAACATTTTCTAGTTGCTCTCGCGAAATTTCTTCAGCATATGCTGTTTGAATAAATAAATTTTTTACTACATCAATAGTTTTAGAATATAATTTATTTAAATCTTTAAAAGTAGGATTAGATAAAATTAATGGAGTTAACTTTTGTTTCAATTTTTCATATGTATTTTTTTTTCATTCATTTACATTTAAGCTTTTTTCTAATTTTTCAAAATTCATTTTCGTGAAAAAGAACTGTAAAATTATCTTTATTTTAATCAAAAATTATTTTTTTTCAATTTTAAAAGCTTCGGGTAAATTGGGGCAAGATTGAATTCAATAATCAATGGAATTTCGTTAAAAGTTTACTTTTGTAATTAATTGCTATACTTATGGCTGTTATTTTCTATATTTTTAAAAACAAGAGAAAATTAATTTACTTGAACTTTGTTTTTCTTTCATTATTTTTTAAATCTAATTTTAGATAAAATTAAAATTTAAAAATGTTAAAAGTAGGTGGCTTTCCTGAGTTTTTACCAAAAGAGCAGAAAATTTTTGATGAATTAGTAAAGATTATTGAAAAAACTTATAAAACATTTTGATATATTCATATTCAAACTCCTGCTGTAGAAAGAAATAATGTTTTGTTGGCAAAATCTTGAGACGAGGTTTCTAAACAAATTTTTTGACTTTATTGACTTGCTCAATGATGTGAAAACGATAAAAAAGATTATTCTTTACATTTTGATTTAACTGTGCCTTTCGCTAGATATGTTCTAGATTATGAAAATGAGCTCATTTTTCCTTTTAAAAGATATCAAATCCAGCCAGTTTGGCGTGGAGAAAGACAACAAAAATGAAGATATAGAGAATTTTGGCAAGCTGATATTGATATTGTAGAGAGAATGGAGGTCTGAAAAGCGTTAGAAGAGGTTTGAAGAGAAAAAGGTGAATATATTTGGCATGATATAGAAGTTGTTTGAGTTTTAATGAAGACATTAGATAATATATTTTCTAAATTTAAGTTATCAAATAAATTAATTTTAAGGATAAATAACAAAAAAATTATTCAAGGCCTTTTGGAATATTTAAAAAAGTCAGGACTAAAAGAGAATGTATTAGAGTGATTGACAGGTTTATTAGATAAATATCATAAACTTTCATCCAAAGATTTTAAGCATAGACTTAAAAAATTAATAATTGATTGATGATATTCAGAAAATGTTGCTGAAAAATTTATAAAGTTGATTTTAGATTTTATTGATTGAAAATTTGATATAGGTTTACAATCTAATAAGATATTTACAGAAGGTATATCTGAATTAGATGTTGTTTACAATGGTGTTTTAAGATTTTTAGAATGATTTGGTATAAACAGAATAGAAGTTGTAAAAGATTACTCTATAGTCAGATGATTAGATTATTATACTTGAGTAGTATTTGAAACATTTATTCAGTGAAATGAAAGTTTGGGAAGTATTTGTTCAGGTTGAAGATATGATAATTTAACTGGTTATATCGATTCTAAAAAAAATTATTTTAATGGTGTAGGTGGTAGTATTGGTGTAAATAGACTATTTGATTGGCTAAAAGAACAAACTAATTTTTGAAAATATGAAGAAAAATATTTATTTTTAAATTTTGGATTTTGAGAAAATTTTCAGAAGGTTTTTCAGCTTTATACAAAATTTTTGAAGGAAGGTAAAATTTGTAGTATCTATCCTACTCCTGATAAGTTGAAGAAACAATTTAAATATGCAGATAAAGCTGGCTACAAATATGTTGTTATTTTAGGAGAAGATGAGATTAAGCAAGGAGTTTATAAAATAAAAGATTTGGAAAGTGGAAAAGAAAGTGAGTTTAAAATTATACAATAATTATATTCCCCGACGTAGTTATATAAATTTATTAAGTTTAGGAAATTAATTCAATTATGTTAAATCAATTAGTGGAGAAAATTTATTCTTTTGATAAAGATAAAGCTGTTGAGGATATTTTGGATATTTATAAAAAGCAGTGATATTGTATAGTTAATTTTCTTTATTTTTTTAATTTGTTAAAATTTTTAGAAAAACAAATTTGATGGGAAAAATATTATAATGCACTTTTGAATAGTGATCTTATTTTGCCAGATTGAATTGCTTTGAGACTTTATTTGAAAAGAAAGTTTTGAAAAAAAGTTTATAACTTAAATGGAACAGATTTCGTGCCTTACTTTTTTGATGAAATTCTGAAGAAAATCTGAAGAAAGTCTGAAGAAAAATCAAAAAATAATATTGAAAAATATAACTTGAGACACAAAAAAATTTCTTCTGCTAATTTTATGAATCAATCGTATGATAATTCATTTTCTGTTTTTTTATACTGAGCTAAAAAAGAGGTAATAAAAAAAGTTTATGAAAAATATAAAGATAGACGAAATATCATGTACTCGCAAGATTGATACTCTAACTTTAATTGGGATAAAATTTCTTTAGATTTCTTCAGAACTTCTTCAGATGTTCTTCCTATTTTGCTAGTTTGACTTTGAACACCCAAACAAGAAATTTGGATAATGAATAATTTAGATAAAATTAAAAAATATTGATTTATTGTTTTTTGAGTTTGATGACTTTTTGACTTTTTAGCTTGAGAAGAAAAAAGAGCTCCTGAGATTGTTAGGAAGTTAAATTTAGAACGATTATGGAGAATGGTTTCTAATCCTAAAAAAAATTTTAAAAAGTGATTATGAAGTTTAAAAGTGTTTAAGTATTTACTAATTTGAAGAGGATAGAGGTCAGAAGAGAATCTGAAGAGGTCTGAAGAGAGGTTTTATTTAAAAAGAGTAAAGATATTTTTTTCAAACTTTATTTGAAGTATTTTTTAGATTTTCTAAAACTTAAGTTTTTATTTCTTTACTTTTTCTTTTATGCCAAAGTTTTTGTGATATTTTATTAAAAAGCAGTGGAAATATGTATTAGGTTTTGTTGTTGTAGCTTTTTTGTTTTCTGGGGTTATGGTTATATCTTCTTATTTTTTATCTAAAACTTTAGGTATACTTCCTTATACTTTAAAAGAAGGTCAGTGGGATAAATTTCTGTATTATATTAAATTTTTTATTATTTTAGAAATTTTGACGATAATTTTGTCAATAATTCATACGATTACTTATACTAAATTTAGATGATATATGAATATTTTCATCAGATTATTTGGAGTTGATAGAATGATTGAATTAGATTATTCGAATTTAGCAAAACTTGGTAGTTGAAAACTTTTACAGATAGTAAAAAATTGAGTGGATGCTTATTCATACTTGATATACGATGGTATTGATATTATAAGTGAAACGATATTTGAATTGTTATTGTTAATTTTTATACTTTGATATTTTAATTTACGATTTGTTGTTGTATTTTTATTTTGACTTCTGTTTATTGGATTGTGTCAAAAAATAATTTATAGAAAATTAACGCAATTGAGAGAAAAGGAAAGAGAACTAAATGAAAATTATACGAAACAAACTGCTAAAATCTTTATGAATTTTATTTTATTAAAAATAGCTAATCTAAAAGAAAAAGAATTGAATAAGCTTTATCAAATTTGAGAGCAAAGGGTAAATAACTATGTTTGGCTAAAGTTTTGGTTTTCTGCGTGATCTAGATTAATGAACTTTTTTATGACTATAGTTTTTGTTATAGTATTAATCTATTTTTGAAGTTTATATTTAAAATGACAAATAAAATTTGATTTAATTTTATGGATAACTATTCTCTTTATGTTTACTAGAAGAATGTTGGGAAGAATGTCATTTTTTATTTCAGAACTTGCTGAGAAATGGACTTATATTGAAAGATTTGATAGCTTAATAGAGAGGGAGAAGCCGGAAGAAGCTCTGAAGAAGTCTGAAGAAAAGAATAATTTATCAGACTTTATCTGAGATATATTTTCAGACTTTATAAGTGTAAAATTTGAAAATATTTGGTTTAAATATGAGGATCAAAAGTTATACCTTTTTGAGTGATTTAATTTTAGTTTTAAAAATTGAGAAAAAATAGCAATTCTTGGAAAAAGTGGTAGTTGAAAATCAACGCTTTTTAAAATGTTAGTTAGATTAGTAGAGCCTGAAAAAGGAAGTATAAAGATAATAACAAAGATATCAGAAGATAAAGTCAGAAGATTATCAGAAGATAATTTAGCAAAGAATTGTCAGATGATAGATTTAAAAGAAATTGAGCCAGAGATAATTTATCAAAAAATTTGATATTTTTATCAAGAACCTTTAGTGTTTGATTGAACAATAAGAGAAAATCTTACCTTATGATTAGTTGATGTAGATGATAAAAAATTAAAAGAAGTTTTAAAAATTATAGAGTTAGATCATCTATCTTTAGATACAATAATTGGCGAAAGGTGAGTTTTACTTTCTGGCTGAGAAAGACAAAGGTTAGCTTTGTGAAGAGCTTTTATTTTTGATTATGAGATTTTACTTTTAGATGAACCAACTAGTAATTTAGATTTGTATTTGGAAAAGAAAATTTTAAATGAAATTTTCAAAAGGTATAAAAACAAAACAATATTGGTAGTTAGTCATAGACCTTATGTTTTAAAGAATGTAGATAGAGTTGTAGTAATGAAAAAATGAGAGATAATTTTGGATACATATAAAATAGATGATATTTTAAATAAATTAGATAAATATTTTCAATCTTAAATTTAGTATTGACTTTTTTGTAGTTTATGTTAATTTTAATTATTGATATTATTTAGATATTGTTAGAATCTAAATGAAAAGTTTAGAATGACTAAAAGAAAAGACAAATAGAAAAAATTTTAATACATTTAAAAAACTTTGAATATCTTTGTCTTTAGTATTGACTTTGTTAAGTTGAGCAAAAGCTACGGATAACGAAGAAATTATTAAAAGAAATATATTATTAGAACT
>Ga0256837_1000610_pt1 | contig 29010 bp, 32 predicted proteins | sample 4562384metaG_FD_185976 | JGI IMG/M metagenome (GOLD analysis project Ga0256837, IMG submission 185976) | Hydrothermal vent microbial communities from Guaymas Basin, Mexico - 4561-384 | ecosystem: Environmental > Aquatic > Marine > Hydrothermal vents | place: Mexico: Guaymas Basin | collected... | reverse complement strand
CAGAACATAAAGATAAAATATTCTTATTTGTAAACTGATGTGCAAAACTATTTTTGATAAAAAATCTCTCCCCACCATATTTAATAATAAACTTTTCAACACTCTCACTCACTTCCATCCAACTATTTGAAAAAGTAAGTTTGAATATAATTGAAAGCATAGTTTTAACCAAAAATTGAGATTTTCTACTTACAAAATCAGCTATTCCAAGAGCAACCATCTTTAAACCTCTTTTAGCTTTATAGATAACCACTCCAACAATAATTTCATCTAAATAGATGATTTTCCATAAATCAGTTTTATGGATAAGTTCATCTTTATCTTTGAAATGAAGACCACCTGCAATATCTTGATAAGCTTTAGAAAGGATAGTAAAAACATCATCTACAATAAATGATTTTTCGTGAGTAGAGATAATATTCTCTGTTTGTAAAGCACCGATTAAAATCAAATTATTGTAGTTCATATTGTTTTTCCCTTTTCTTCTATCTGTTAGTTATGGGAGAATTATAGCTTGATAAAAAAATAGTTATGGTCGTATATTGACCATAGTAAAATATATACTTTTTAATTAAAATTGTGGATTAGGATAGACCAATAAAAGAATATTAAACTTTTTCAGAACCTCGAATTTATTCGTGGCTTGTGGCTTATATGTGCTAAAGTCACGAATAAATTCGCGATTCCGTTTGTTCTTTATATTCTTTGGATATCCTACTTAATTCTTTCCAAGATAACCCCTCAAATCCCTATCAATCCTCTCTTTCAAAGACAAAGGGCTAATCACTTTAAGATGAGGAATCCATTTTTTGACTAACTCCTCTAACTCCCTCTCTTGCGTTACTAAAAATGAAAGGACTAAAGAACCATCACTATTTTCTTGCTCTATCTTTTGAGAAGGAAGTGATTTTTTAAGTTTGAAAAACTTTGCTTTAAAAGGGGAAACCTCTATTTTAACCGTTATAAGATGATTTTTAAATTGTGGTGTATAGTTTGAAAAGGATGTTTGTATAGAAAGAATAAAATCTTCAATATCTAAATTTCGTCTAAATGTTTTATTTTGTACTTCTATCTTTAGAATATAGATAACTCTAAAAAGGGAAAATAAATACTTTTTATCTATATTTTCCGAAGCAAGATAAAAATTTTCATTGAGAAGAACTATCTTATAGGGCTTGATTTGATACTCTTTTTCTTCCTCCTCTTCTTTTTTATAAGTAATACTCATATAGTTTTTACGATATATCGCTTTTTCTATCACTTCTAAAAGTGCAGTATCTCCCTTTTTTGTTTCATAGGGTTTTGTGATGAAGTGATAACACTCTTTGGACTCTTTTATCTTTTTACTGAGAATTTTTTTATAATCATCTTCTATATTTAAACTTTCAAGCATACCTTTTTCTTGTGCAATATTAAATGTTTGCACCATAAGAGAAAGAGTCTCTTTATCTATAAAGTTTTTAAAAATATCTTCTGTAATAGCTCTATAACAACCATTATTCCCACGAACAACCTCAAAACTATCGGGAAAATAGGCACGAATAGCGTCTAAATCTCTTCGGATAGTTTTCTCAGATTTTCCTATCCAATGGGTATCATTTTGCAGTTTATCAATACAAACTAACTCTCCGTTATTAAAACGTTTGAGGAGTTCTAAAACTCTTGCTTGTGGGTTTGTTGCCATCTTTTTTCCTTATTTTTTTCTGCTATACTTCCACCGACAAGATTATGTTCTCTTTTTATCTTCAATAATAATATTACGTGGGTTAGCTTTTAAGTAAGTGGGAGTAATTTTTATTTAGGAGATACGCAATGATTGAAATAGTTGTAGTAGTATCTGCAATTGTCTCGATAGTTGCAGGTGTTCTAACGATAATAGAAAAACTTAAAAATATTTAAGTAATTACTATTAAAGTAAAACACATTAGCTGACAGATTTAAAAATCTGTTTCATATATAATCCATAGAATTGCAAATTAGAGTTAGGTTTAAAGTTTTACAAGAACTTCATCCGTTAGCGGGAAAGAACCTTTAAATTGCTTTTCTTGTCAAAATTATAACATACATTCATTACAAAACTAATAATAATATATGGAATATATAACTATGCAACCATTTAAACCATCATTTTTTCTCAAAAACAGACACACCCAAACACTCTACTCATCACTCTTTAGAAAACACCCAAAACCATTAATGGAAATAGAAACCTATCCTCTTGAAGATGGAGATTTTTTAGAGTGTCATTGGTATAATAAACCTGAACTTAGTTCAAATAAACCTATTATTATTCTATTTCACGGTTTAGCTGGGTCTTCTAAATCTCCCTATATTCAAGGTCTTATGAGTGAAGCGAAAAAAAATGATTTGGCAACTGTTTTAATGCACTTTAGAGGGTGTTCTGGAAAAGAAAATAGACTTCCTCGCTCTTACCATAGTGGAGATAGTGGAGATGCTCTCTCTTGGATAAATACTGTTCATACAAACTATCCAAACTCTAAAATATTTACAGTAGGCTACTCTCTAGGTGGAAATATGATGTTAAAACTTTTAGGAGAACTTGGAGAAAATTCTCCTATAACTGCTTCGGTATCAGTATCTGCACCTTTAGAGTTAGATACTTGTGCAAATGCAATAGATAACGGCTTTTCAAAATTTTATCAATGGCATCTTCTTAAAAGTTTAAAACTATCTCTTAAACAAAAATTTGAAAAGCATGATATGGAGTCATTAGTAACTATTAAAAAAGGAAATATAAAAGATATTAAAACTTTTTGGGAGTTTGATGGGGCATACACGGCACCTGTTCATGGCTTTGACTCTGCACAAGATTATTATACAAAATGTAGTTCACGACAGTTTTTAAAAGATATTAGAACCCCTACTCTTATTATCCACTCTAGTGATGACCCTTTTATGAATAAAACTATTATACCTCAACCTAAAGAACTATCAAAAAATGTCACACTTGAACTTTCAGCAAATGGTGGGCATGTTGGGTTTATTGAGGGAACTTTTTTTAATCCTGAGTATTGGTTAGAGAAAAGAATTATATCTTATATATCTGAGTATCTATAAACTCAGATATATTATAAACTCTTTAAGGAATTGCAGGTGGAGCTATCTCCTCCCCTAAAAAAGCATAACTTTTTCCTATTCTTGCTACTGGATTAAATACTATTGTCATTCTCTCTTTATCTGTTATCACACTATCATCTACATATATCTGTTTTACATTTAACACAAGTGGAATAGTAGAACTACCACCTAAATCTATCTCTTGATTAAAATCACAAAAATATGCAGAGGGAACATCTTTTATCATAGGAGGATAGTTTTCAAATGTTCTTTCTGTTTGAATATTAAATATTTCAGCTTCACTTAGGTCTCGGTCAAGTGCTTTTGAACTAAAGTGCATCTTTTCTAAATTTTTTTCATCAACCATACATATAGTACATTTACCATTTTTACGGATATTTGCCAATGTATCTTTTGGAGTACCATCAGATTTATGCCCTACCGAAATCAATACACTCGCAGGGTCTGAGGATAAACCTATAAAATAACTAAATGGTGCTATATTTACAACACCCTCATCTTCAGTAACTACCCACGCAATAGGTCTTGGAATAATAGTTTGAGCCATCAACTTATATTGTTCGTTTACATTGTTTTTTTCTAAATTAAAAATCATTTTTTTCCTTTTATATCTTTGTTCCGATTCCACCAGAGATATAGTTTTCTTGAAAAGAGTTTTTATATATCTCTATCGCTTTATCGCCCGTGCAATGTGTTGGTAAAACTTTTGTGACACCTAACTCTTTAAGCTTTATAATAGAGTTTTTAATCTCACTATCATCACTTTTTAAAAGATGGAAACCACCGATAACAAAATCTACTTTTACACCAACAATCTCACAAGCAACCTCAGCAATATTTTCAACTCCATAATGCCCACAACCCATAATAACCTTTATCTCTTCATCCTCTTTTATAATCAAAGACTGTTCAGGCATCTCTTTTCCTAAAAGTCCTGTTGTATAAAGATTTCCAAAAAGTTTTTGAGGTTTTTGAGTACAGATAATGACATCTTTCGCTAAAAATTTAAGGTCATCTATCAGATGAGTAGAGAGTGTAGATGGTACAAAAAGAGTTATATTGGGATTAAGTTCTAAGATAGAATCTATCCCACCAATATGATCCCAATGAGAATGAGTAATAAACATATACTCTATCTCTTTAACATCTATATTTAACTCCTGCATATTTTTCAAAAGCACACGTCCATTACTTCCTGTATCAAAAAGAAGTTTATATTCTTCAAAATAGGCACTAAATCCCCAAAGAGATTGGCAATTATCGTGGTTGTTGTAGTTGTCAAATAATATTATCATTAACTCTCCTCATCTGTTTTTAGTTTTAAACTTAATAATAATCCTGTCAATAAAAGAACTATACTCAAACTATAAATTAAACTATAACTCTCAAAATAGTACAATAAAATACCACCAAATATAGGAAAAAACAGTCCTATTGATGTTATATTTGTTTGTAATGCTGTATATGTTGGGCGTTTCTCTTCTGGTGCTATCTCTATTACTAAGTTCATTCCACTTATACTAAGTCCATCTAGTCCTATACCAAAAAGTAAAAATATAAACGCATACTCATAAACAGTTGTTGCAAAGAGTGCTATAATAAATGCTAGAATCATAAATGTAAAACTGAGAGTGAGCATTTTTTCGTAATTGTGAATATTTCTCCATAAAAAAGTACTTCCGATAATACTCCCTATCATCTGCACCATTATAAATCCACCTAACATCCAGCCTGTAAGAGTAAAAAGAGTATTTGCATTGAGGATAACAAAGGGCATAGAGAGATAATAGCTAAAACTTAAAAATATAACTCCTATTTGAAGCTGTAATCTTTTATCCTCTCTTAAAATAAGGAGTGCATTTTGCATAAAGAGTTTAAAGTTCTTCTCTTTTACAGCTACATTTATTTTTTCAGGTTCTTCTATTGTTAAAAAACTAAAAAATCCTATCGCCATAAAGAAACTACTTACGATAAAAAGATAAGCATAGTTTAACGGTGGTTCATAACTACTCAATACATAACCAGTAACTCCTGCACTAAGAATAGATGCTATCGCTCCAGCAATTTGACGATTAGCCATCGTTTTACCACGGTACTTTTTAGAAAAAAGTTTTGCTTGAAGTTCTTTAAAATATATTGTTCCAAATCCAGCAGAAAATGAGAAGAAAAACAATCCTACACCGATAAAGAAAAGTGTTAAAGGTTTGTTGGAATCACCTATGAAATATATACTTAAACCTACTACAAGCCAAGAGAGCCATCTAAAGAAAAAAACCTTTCCTAAATAGGGTAAAACTCTTTTATATGCCTGTGCGTGAAATGCAGCATAAAGCTGGATTATTATCGCACCACCACGAAGAAGTGAAGCAAATATTCCAACCATTATGACATTATCACTAAAATGTGAAACTATTAAAGGAAGAACTGTTGATGGTTCAGCTATCGTAATAGCAAGTGCTAAAAAAAATGCATGAGATACATTTTTTTTATTATTTTTAGGGTTGTCTAATTTATACATATATCTCTTTTATCTGTTATTTCTTATTTATCTCTGCATCTGGGTCAAATTCACAACATTGGTGAATACTTTTTTGAGGATATTTTATATACTCATATCCTTGGTTAATAGTATAAATACCAAATAAGGAGACACTTACTGCTGCTAGTTTTATCATTACACTTCTAAACTTACCATGTTTATACAAACCAACAAAAAAACCTAAACTAAAAAGTGCTGGAATAGTGCTGAGTCCAAATATGAGCATCACTAATGCACCATAAGTTGCACTAGCGGTACTTGCAGCCGTTACTGCAAAGAAATATACTAAACCACAAGGCAATAAGCCATTCATCATTCCTAAAACAAAAAAACTTAAAAGAGATTTTGTCTTTAAAAGCTCTCTAAAAAGTTTTTGATACCATGAAACATTTGACATTGAGTGTTCAATTAGTGTTAAAAATCTTATTTTTCCAGAGAGTGAGAGTCCTGTAAGTATCATAAATATACCTGCTACTATAAGGAGTGTACCGTTGGCATAGTTGTTAAACATTGCTACACCACCTAAAAATCCGAACATTGCACCTAAAACAACATACGTTAGAACTCTTCCTAATGAGTAAAGTAAATGTGCGACACCTTGCTTAGATTTACTCCAGTCATCTTCTATTTTTGTACTACTATAGGCAATAATTATTCCACCACACATTCCTATACAGTGACCAAAAGAGCCTAAAAAAGCGATAGTAATAATGGAGTATATGTTTACAGCTTCCATTTAAAAAATTGTAAACCTAAAGTGTACAAAGCTTAAAATATCTTCCATATCTAAAACCACTTTTTGCATTAAATCGCCCTCCGTAGTTCCAGCAAAAAGTCTTGCCATTACATAACCATTCATTAGACCTATAACAACAGTTCCATCACTTTTTTCATATACAGAGATACTTAAAGGCATTTTTGTTGCCATATATTTACTCTCATCTCTTGCTAACATCTCTCCTGAAAGTTTCCCATTACAAAATTTAATAATTTTTACTTTTCCAACATCTTGACCACCATTTTCAAGAACTTCTTTTTGCTGGTCTATAATAGTTGTAACGTGCCAACCATCTTTTGCGTTTATCTTATTTTTAATCACTTCTACTGTTTTTTCAAACGCATAAGTAGATTTAATCTCTTTAAAAAACATTGTAGGAGCAGCTATTTTAAACGCCATACCAAATATAAACGCACTAAATACAATTCCTAAACCTATACCGACTAAAACTGATAATTTACTCATTACTCTTCCTCTGAAATACAAATTTGTTCTGCTCTACAAGCTTGAACCGTTCTATATGTTACAAAAGCTACAACAGATGTTGTTAAAAATATTAACGCGATAGATAGAAGATATGTAAACATATTATGAAAAACCATCTCCATCATTAGCGTTGCGATAGTTATTGACGCAAGTGGAAAGGTATATGCCCACCACGATATAAAAAACTGTTTTGTGTCGTACATTCTTAGCATAAATAGAAGAAGTATTAAAGTAAATAGCCCTATTGAATATAAAAATATACTAAACATATCTATACTTCCATTTGTAATTCTAAAGTAACTCACAAAACCAACGGCAGGTGGTGCTATAAAAATAAAAAATGTAGGTATTAATTTTTTAGCTAGTGGATGATGAAATACAATTCTATTTATCATAATTGTAAATAACACTATCCAAAAAAACATTCCAATAGCAAAGAAAAATAGAGATACATAGATAGGAGCAGATTCAACCCCTATAATAGGCACTAACATATTACCTACTATAGGAATAAACCATGCAGGGTTACTATGTACCACTTTTAAATCATTATCTATCCAGTATCTAATAACTACAAGTGTAAAGAAAAGTTGTAGTGGTGTTCCTATGTACCATAACAGTATAGAAAGTGTTGGTGCATAGTCATAAAATGCGATGGATAGGAGTAACATACTTACAGAGATAGCCGCCATAAAAGAACTTTTTATCGGATGATAAAACTCCTTTTTGACATCATCAAAATAGAGTATTATTTTAAATAGATATGCTGTAAATATCAATAAAAATAGTACACTATCCATAAAGAGAACACTTAGATATAACCAATATGGCATATCAATAATATGATAAGCTTTTCCAAGCATAATTGCAAAACCTGATAAACCCATAATAATTGCAAAAAGTTGTATGGGCATATGTTGAAGAGAACGTTTGTTAAATTCCATAAATATCCTTTAATTTAATTTTTCTATGATACTAGATTTAAAAATATAAATCCTACAACTAAAGCTACTAAAACATTTATAACTTTTAACCATATAAAAACTTTAGTCGAAACTGCGAGAAGTGGTAAACTCCCATGTCCATCTTGAGAAATTGAACTAGCAAGTAAAACGGCAAAAGGAACTAAACCTTGAGCATACATAGTTACAAACACCATATGTGGACCAGACTCAGGGATAATTCCTAATGCTGTAGCTATGACTAAAAGAGTTGTTGTATTATCTTGAAGCCATTCATTAATATCAAGATAGTTTTCAAGAATATGAACAAACATTAATGCACCAAATGTCCATAAAAAAATTCTTACTAAATGCTCTTTAATGATATGTTTATAAAGATGCTCTTCTAAAAAATGGTCTGGAACAGTTACGATAATAAAAAGTGAAATAATTGAACCTATAACAAATGTTATCTTTTTCCAGTTCCAAATATCTCCACCAAGTATAGCTGATACAATAGCTAAAAGAAAAACACTAAAAAGTATCAATAAAAAAGCTCTAGGAAATGTAATAAAACGAAGTTGTTTATAGATACTGTCTTTTGAAAAACAGTGACAACTCTCTTTTCCATGAATTTCAAATTCATGAGATAATTTCTCTCTAAAGTAATCTTTATTTTTAAAAATAGCATCTACAATAAATGCAACGATTATCGCTATAAAAAATAGAATAATATTTATCCAAATAGCTGTTTGTGGAAACATACTTAACATCACAAAAGATTCATCACCACTTGTTGCTATCATAACAGCAACTAAAGCACCAAAGCTAACCATTCTATGAGAGTATAAAGAGACAACAGTAAATGCACCTAAACAACCAGGCATAACACCTAAAAGTCCAGCTAAAGAATACTGTCCAAAACGATTTTTTTTGAGTCTGTTTTGCCACTCACCTCGTGTTTGTACATTTATATATTCTATGAAAAGCATCATCATTAAAACGAAGCTTGTTATCATAATAGAATGTTTTATTACACCTAAAATTAACATTATCTCTACTCCCTATTTTTTACACTAAGTGCTTTCTTATTTAAAAGTGCATCTGCTATTTTACCTCTAGCAGATTCTACTAATCTTGAAAATGTTGTTCGTGATATTCCCATTTTATCTGCTGATTCTTGTTGATAGAGAGATTCTAAATCTGCAAGTCTTATAGCTTCCATCTCATCTTCATATATAACTATATTTTCTAAAGAGATTTTTCTTACTCCACACGGTTTAAAACACACTTCACTAAAATCAGCATCAATATTTCTATCTACTCTTCTTTTTCCATTCATATTTTATTATCCATATTTTAAATTAGATTTACATTATAGCGAACATATGTTCATATAGTCAATATATAAACATAATCTTTAATTATTAAAAAGATTAGTTAAAATTATAATATTTTCTTGACAAATTTATAAAACTCTGTAATAATAACGAACATATGTGCATAAATATTTAACGATTATGAGGAAAAAGAATGAAAATAACATTTGCTAGTGGTAAAGGTGGTACTGGAAAAACTACTATCTCTACAAATCTTACATCCTATTTAGCAAGTATGGGTAAGAGTGTTGTTTTAGCTGATTTAGATGTAGAAGAACCAAACTCTGCACTCTTTATAAAAAGTAAGCTAAAAAAGACAACAGTATCAAATAAAATGATTCCAAAATGGAATGCAGTAGATTGTACTCTATGTAAAAAATGTGTTGAAGTTTGTAATTTTAATGCTATCGTGGCTATGCCAAAAGAGATTTTAGTATTTCCTGAGTTATGCCATAGCTGTTATGCTTGTAGTGAACTTTGCCCTACCGATTCTTTACCTATGACACCATCACGAATTGGTGAAATTAAAGAGTTTAGTGCTGATGGGTTTAGCCTTGTTGAGGGGAGATTAGATTTAGGGCAAGAGATGGCTGTTCCACTTATTGCTCAAACTATTAAGTATATAGATGAAAATTTTAACGACTCTATTAAAATTCTTGATGCACCTCCTGGGACTTCGTGTCCTGTTATAGAAGCGAGTAGAGGAAGTGATTATGTGATATTAATAACAGAATCTACACCTTTTGGACTGAACGATTTAACATTAGCTGTTGAGACGATGAAAGTTTTAAAACAGAACTTTGGCATTATTATTAACAGATATGGTATTGGAAATAATGGTGTTGAAGAGTATTGTAAAGCTGAAAATATTCCTATAATTTCTAAAATACAAAACGATAAAGAGTTAGCAAAACTCTATGCAAATGGGGAACTAATCTATCCTAAAATAGAGCATTTTAAAAACTCACTTGATGAGATAATTACTTTTATAGGAGGTCTAAAATGAGAGAAGTTGTCGTAATATCTGGTAAAGGTGGAACAGGAAAAACTTCATTGAGTGCCTCTTTCGCTTATTTAGAGGGTTCCAATGCTTTAGTAAGTGATTGTGATGTAGACGCTGCAAATATGCACCTCCTTTTAGATGCAAATTTTAAGAATAAAAGTGATTTTTTTAGTGGTGAGATAGCGATTATAGATGAAGATAGCTGTACAAACTGTGGTATCTGTTTTGAAGCTTGTAAGTTTGATGCTATTACAGAAGATGATGATTTTCATATCGTTGACCCAATATCTTGTGAGGGTTGTCACTACTGTTTTAGAGTTTGTCCTCACGATGCTATCACTATGCAAACACAAAAAGCTGGAGATATTTTTGTATCAGATATAAAAAACTCTACTCAAATGGTTCACGCTAAACTTGGATTTGCAGCTGAAAACTCTGGAAAACTTGTAGCAAAGGTAAAAACAGAAGCTAAAATTTTAGCACTTCGTGGCGATAAAGAGTTTGTTATTACAGATGGAAGTCCTGGTATAGGTTGCCCTGTAATCTCTTCACTGAGTGGTGCGTCTTTAGTTGTTTTAGTAACAGAAGCAACTGTTTCTGGTCTTCACGACCTTAAACGAGTGCAAGAGTTGGTAAAAACATTTAATCTTGAAGCTGTTTGTATTATAAATAAGTATGATTTAAACGCTAATGTTACTCAAGATATAGAAGATTTTTTAGATGCACAAAATATAGAAGTAATTGCAAAATTACCTTATGATGAAACATTTACAAAAGCATTAGCAAAAGCACAACCGATAGTGGAATATAGTAAAGATGGTGAGTTATCTCTTTTAGTAAAAGATAGCTGGGAAAGAATTAAAACAATAATAAGGAATCAAAAATGAAAATAGTATTTACAGCAAAAGGCGAAAACTGGGACTCTCCAATGGATGAAAGATTTGGACGTATGGAGTATTTAGTTATTTACGATGAAGATACAAAAGTTTTAGAAACGGTATCAAACAGTGAAACAGAAGCGATGGAGCATGGAGCAGGTCTTCAAACATCTCAAAAAGTTTTTGAATTAGAGCCTGATGTTATTATTACAGGAAATGGTGCAGGTAAAAAAGCATTAGATATTTTAAAAAGAACAAATATTAAAATGTATGTTGGTGCTGGTAATATGACACTAGAAGAGGCTTATACAGCTTTTAAAAACAATGAACTTAAAACACAATATTAAAGGATAATAAAATGAGGGTAGTATTTCCAACAGATGAAAACAATGGGTACCTTAGTAAAAGAGGTGCTCATTTTGGTAAAGCAAAATTTTATACAATAATCACACTTGAAAATGACAAAATAGTCGATGTAGAGGTTCAAGTAAATGGTGGTCACGATGTAAGTGCTTGTGGAAATGCTGTAAGTAATATTATGAGTTTAAATCCTGATGCTTTAGTAGTAAGTGGTATTGGTGGTTCTCCTGCTGAGGGTTTTAAAAAAGCTGGATTAGATTTGTATTTTGATGCAACAAGTCAAACGGTGAAAGAGTCTATTGATATGCTTGTTACAAATAAATTAGAAAAAAGTAGCGGTCAAGGAACTTGTAGTACCCACTAAAATAAACTTTCTATCTCTAAATCAGGATATAAAAGTAAAACTTTTGATTCTAACACTCTTGGTGCATCTCCATCTGCTATGGCATCAAGAGCGATTAGGATAGCATTTAGTTCTCTTTCAATCTTATTTGAAGAAAAAATATTTCTAAAAATCTCTCTTGTTACATCTATATCATCGTCATTTAAAACTTCTCTATTTTGAGGCTCATCACCCATCATCATATCTGCCAAATTGGTAGCTAAGAGAGGAGAGATTGCTATCATAATAGTAACTTTATCTGAAAGAGTAATTTTTATAATAACATTAGAGTTTTTTAAACTAAAATTTGAATTTAATTTTTGTTCATCTACTTTTTTTATTAAACTATCTATGCCTGTTAATGAATTGATTATTCCAACACTTTTCTCTTCAAAAAATTTTAGAAAACCTTTTGTAACTATATCTGTATCTGTACAATTATCATTCTCATCATCTATTTCATCTAATAACGCATCTATAACTTCTTGACTTAAAATATCAGCCATAATTGACTCCTTTTATTAAAATATTATAACTTTTTTTTAGCTAAAATACTAAATGGCTAAAAAAAACAAAAAAAATATAAAGATAAACCAAAAAATAAAACAATACTTTGATGATGACCCTTTTGATGTTGGGGTTGAGAGAGTTAGTGCTGAAACTTTGAGTGAGCTTTTTGCTACTCTTGGTATTTATGATATAGAACATACTAAAGATGTACTTCTTAAAACTATTCGTATGCTTTGGAGTGAAGCTGATAGTAGTTTTCGTCAAGATATACTTAAATTTTTTGAAGCAAACGGAGAGGTCTATCTCTCTGGAAAACAGAAACAGCATTCCCCTGATAAAGAGCATAAACTTTCAGAGCTTATCTCTCAACTTGATGCTACATTAGAGGAGGAGGTAGCACTTTTTGATGCTTTTCATGAACTTAGAAATAGAAAAATTACACTCTCTAAACTAGAATCAAAACTTATTCATATACGCTTTGATATGAAAAAAAAGAAGATAGAAAAAGCTCTTGATGGGACTTTTGATATTGATAATTCTTTAGAGTTTAATGCTTCTTTACGTTATAAAATTTTTATGCAACATTTTCATAAAATTTTAACTCTCAACACAAAATCATATAGTTATGAGTATTTAGAGGCTAACTCTATTGAAGAGATAGTGCATAGAATATCTCTTGATAAAGAGAAAGTTATAGAGTTAAAACAGCTTTCTATTGAAAAATTTATCTCTGAGTTAGATTCTCCTCACGAGTATCTTACAAACAAAGAGATAGAAACAGCATTAAGAGCATCTCCACCAAAAACTAAACTCAAATATCCACCTCTTAAAGAGCATATCCTTCAAAGTCTTATAGAAACTCAACTTGAAGTTATAGAACTTTCTATCAAAAATGAAGAACTTTTAGTCACTATACAAGAGCAGTTTAAACTCCCTTATTCAGAGATTTATCAGCCCTATGTACTAGAACTTCATATAGAGTTAGATTCTCTTCTTGAAACTATTTGGGAGGGTAAACCTTTAGATTTTTATAGTGTAATAGACCGTGCAAAAGAGGAAAATGAGGGGCATTTTCTAGTGCAACTTAAAGAGTTAGTTGATACTTGTGCAAACTATTCAACACTTTTACATTTTTCAGCAGAGGAGTTACATCTAAAAGTATATGATTATCTCTTAGAGTTGATGCCAAAATCTTTAAATATCAGTGCTAAAGTAGCAAGAAAAACAGGTAGAATTTTTATCTATAATATTCAAGAACAGCTTGTAAAACAGCAACGCCATGCTCTTTTAGCGAGAACTATACGAGACTTTAAAAATCTTTTTCCAATGGCTAGAGAGATGCGAAGAAAGCTCACTCTGCATATCGGTCCAACAAATAGTGGTAAAACATATACAGCTATGCAAAAACTTAAAGATGCAGATACTGGTTACTATCTTGCTCCTTTACGTTTACTTGCACTTGAAGGCTATGAAACACTTAAAAAAGAGGGGATTGATTCCTCTCTTATTACTGGAGAGGAACAGATTTTAGATGAGGAAGCGACGCATATTAGTTCTACTATTGAGATGTTGAACTTTGAAGTTGATGTTGATGTTTGTGTGATAGATGAAGTCCAAATGATAGATGATAGAGAGCGTGGTTGGGCTTGGGCAAATGCGATTATTGGGACTCCTGCTAAAGAGATTATTATGACTGGGTCTGCTAATGCTAAAAGAGCAATTATTGCCTTAGCAGAGTATCTAGGCGAAGAGCTTGAGATAATAGAGTTTGAACGTAAAAATCCTTTAACTCTTTTAGAAACATATACAGAGATAGAAGATGTTCAAGAGGGAACAGCTATTATTGCATTTAGTCGTAAAGATGTATTGCGATTAAAACAGAACTTCTCTAAATCATTTAATGTAAGTGTTGTTTATGGTAATCTTTCTCCAGAAGTAAGACGCGAAGAAGCACGACATTTTCGTGAGGGAGAAACACAGATACTTATAGCAACCGACGCTATCGCTATGGGTATGAACCTTCCTATCAAAACAATACTGTTTTCTAAAGCTGAAAAATTTGATGGTATCAAGCAAAGAAATTTAGGGGCATCAGAAGTAGCTCAAATATCGGGACGTGCGGGTCGATATGGTCTAAATGAAGAGGGTTATGTTGGTGCATTAAATAGAGATGCTTTAAAGATAGTTAAAAAGAACTTTTATAAAGATGCTCCCGATATAACTATCCCTTTTAAAGTGATGGCAAATTTAGAGCATATAAAACTGGTTGGAAATATTTTAGAGGAGACAAAACTAGAGGAAATTTTAAAGTTTTTTGTTGAAAATATGGAGTTTAATGGACCTTTTCATGCTTCAAATTTAGGAGATATGATAGAGGCTTCTAAAATAGTAGATAGATATGATTTAGATATAGCTACAAAATATCACTTAGCATGTGCGCCTTTAACTCTTAAATCTCCTTATATCATTTCTGCTTTTGAAAGTTATCTCTATGCTTTAGAACATAAACAAGTAATAGCTTATAAAATACCTCCTCTAAAAGGTACTCATGCCATTACGACCCATGACCTCTTACAAGCAGAAGATATGGTAAAAGAGATATCTCTGTATCTATGGTTAAGTTATCGTTTTAATGATTATTTTGTAGATGAGATGAAAGCTAGACAATATCGTGGGGTTTTAAATAGATATATAGAACAATCTTTACATCAAGGTCGTTTTGTGCAAACATGCCCTCTTTGTCAAGCTCCATTACCTGCAAACTATCAGTATAATATTTGTCAAAATTGTTTTAAAAAGAACTATACTCATAAAAGTAATAGTAATAATAGAAGAAGACCCTCTCAAAGAAGATAAGTTTAAGAGTTTTAACTAACTCTTAAATTCCTCAACAGTTGATTTAAGAGTAATTATAAATTTTAAAGATTTTCTTTTTTAAATTTATCCTCTAATTTTGAAAATATTTGAGTCGTATAGTGCATAGGGACAAACCATACAAAAGCACCAACAGCTAAACTAAAAACAGAGTTAAACCCATTCTCTTTAAGATAATCTCCAGCAATCATCATCATATAAAATGCAAATATAGTGATAACAACTCCAATAAACCATTTAAAATAGATAACGAGAGTATAAATAGTTCCTGTTTCTATCATTCTCAAACGTGTATAATAGATAACACCTATAGTTGTTACAACAAGAGGTGCAAAAGTTAAAAAATCATCCATTAAATTTTATCTTCCTTTTAACTGTTGATGTGCATCATACGCTAAACGTAAAACACCCACTGCATAATTTGATGAGTTGTTATATCGCATCACTTTTTGAACATATCTTTTCAAATATTGTAACTCCTCTTTTTCACAAGCGAAACAACTATATATTTTATTACCTCTTTTACTTTTAGCATAAACAAACGAAGCATCTTTGTGTTTAAAATCATAATCATACCAATCAGATTCTATTTTTGGCATATTAGGAATTTTTTTCCAATCTATTAAACTATTCCAATCAGATTTTTTATGTAAAAACTTACTTGCTGAAACTATGGCATCTTCCATCTTTGTTAAATCTGCTACTTTAGTTTTATACCCTTCAGTATAGGAAAAACTATTAGGCATAAACTGAGGAATTCCAACTGCCCCAGCATAAGAACTAGGAAGATCACACTGTTCAGGTTTTACTTTTTTAGCATAACAGTATTTTATAATAGATGCCATATTTGTTTTACCCATATTTAAAAGCCACTTTTCACGAGATGTTTTTGCTTTTGTTCTTACAACCATTGTATTAAAAACTATAAAAGCATCATGAGAAGGAGTGATTTTTCCTATTCTTGTTTCTTTCATCAATATTCCTGCTATTACCTCTCTATTAACACCATATTTTTTTTCACTATAATCATAAACTTTTTTATATTTTTTAAGATGTTTTACTATTGTTGGAATATATTTTACTAAAGTATTATTAGCTCTTTTTTCATTTGCTTTATGCGTTGTAAGATGACGAGGTTGTAAATATTTCCAGCTTACTTCATCAAAGAACTTTGTTTTAAAATAGGAGAGTAAAAACTCATTTGCATACTGATAAGAAACCCCTGCTTTTGTGACTTTTTTACAAATATCTACATAATCTTTATTTTGAAATTCACAATTTGTATATTTAGCAAAAAGTGTTGTTGTTAAGAAACCTATTAGTAATAATTTAATCATATTTATCCTATTTATTATTATAAAGTGATTATATCAGATATAGATTAAGTATTTCACTCTCAACATTACCTTAGTATAAGAATTATTACTATAAACTCACTGCTATGAAAAAAGAAAACGTTGTAGCAAAGAAAAAGTTCGGACAAAATTTTTTAAAAGATGAAGGCGTTTTAAGAAAAATCGTCGAAGCGATGCCCAAGAATGAGAATAAACTTGTTGAAATTGGACCTGGCTTAGGTGATTTAACTAAATTTTTAGTTGATGTCAAAAGTGTAGAAGCTTTTGAGGTAGATACCGATTTGTGTAAACTATTGCAAAATGAATTTAAAAAAGAGATTGATACCAAACAACTTCATATAAACTGTGGAGATGTTCTTCAAGTTTGGAAGAGTTCTTTAGTTGATGAGCCGTATGATTTAGTGGCAAACTTGCCTTACTATATTGCGACAAATATCATCCTAAAAGCACTCGCTGATCCTATGTGTAAAAATATTCTAGTAATGGTTCAACTTGAAGTAGCAGAAAAGTTTTGTGCAGATTCAGGAGATAAGGTGTTTGGTTCTTTGGGTATTATTACTCAGAGTGTAGGAAAAGCTCATATAGTAGTTAAAGTTCCTCCAACAGCATTTGACCCTCAGCCAAAGATAGACTCAGCTGTTTTTCTTATACAAAAAAGTACAAATAGAAGTGATAAAGATTTTGAGAATATGTTACGAGTAGCTTTTACTCAACCTCGAAAAACTCTTATGAAAAATCTAGGTACTAAATATGAAAAACCACTACTTCAAGAAGCTTTTGAGGAGCTTGGATTTATACAAACGATACGTCCTCATCAAGTTTCTACCCACGACTATCACCAACTCTATAAAAAAATAACAGGGAGTTTGGATGGCAGAAGAGAATCAAGGGACTAGCGAGACTAGCCCTCAAACCGATCGTAAACCAAATACGAATAACAATAATCAGAATAGAAAACCTAATCCTAATCAAAACAGAAAACCTAATCCTAATCAAAACAGATCAGGTAAACCAAATCCGAATAAAAATAAAAGTCGTAACAACCGTCACAGAAGACAACCCACTCCTGTAGATGAAAACTTAAAAGCTTTTGTTCTTAAAAATCAAGAGGGTCATAAACAACGATTAAATCCTCACTATAAATTAGACCTAAACTCTAATGCAAAAATTCGTATAACTCCACTTGGTGGTCTTGGCGAAATTGGTGGAAATATCACTGTTTTTGAAACTGAAAAAGAAGCAATTCTTGTTGATGTTGGTATGAGTTTTCCAGATGAAGATATGCATGGTGTTGATATTTTAGTACCAGACTTTGCTTACTTACGTGAGATTAAACATAAAATAATCGCTGTTATTATCACTCATGCTCACGAAGACCATATCGGTGCTATGCCTTATCTTTATAAAGAGATGCAATTTCCAATATATGCAACACCATTACCACTTGCTATGATTGGAAATAAATTTGATGAGCATCATATTAAAGAAGCACGTCGTCATTTTAATCCTGTTGAAAAAAGAAAAGTATATGAGATTGGAAATGATTTTAAAGTAGAGTGGATGCATATGACTCACTCTATCTTAGATAGTTCTTCTTTAGCTATTACAACGGATGCTGGTACAGTTATACATACAGGTGACTTTAAGATAGACCATACTCCAGTTGATGGTTATACAGCAGATTTACATAGACTTGCTTATTATGGAGATAAAGGTGTTCTTTGTCTTTTAAGTGACTCAACAAACTCTCACAATCCACTAGCAACAGGCTCAGAACTTAATGTTGGACCTGCATTAGATAGAATTTTTGCAAAAGCAGAAGGGCGTGTTTTACTCTCAACGTTTAGTTCAAATATCCATCGTGTACAACAGGCTATTCAATATGGTCTGAAATATGGTCGTAAAATCTGTGTAATCGGTCGTTCTATGGAACGTAATATTGAGATTGCTATGCAGTATGATTATGTTAGATTTCCAAAAAATATCTTTGTAGATGCTGATGAGATAGCAAGTATGAACGATAAAGATGTTCTTATTGTTACAACAGGTTCTCAAGGTGAAGCAAATTCAGCTCTATTTAGAATGAGTATCGGAGAACATAGACATATTAAAATAAAACCAACGGATCTAATTGTTCTTTCATCACGTGCTATTCCTGGAAATGAAGGTACTATCTCTGGTATGTTAAATCATCTTCAACGTGCTGGTGCAAAAGTTGCTATGGATAAAGATATTCATGTGTCTGGTCATGCTTCTATAGAAGAACAAAAATTGATGTTACGTTTAACAAATCCTAAATTCTTTTTACCTGTGCATGGTGAATATAATCATGTTACAAAACATAAAGAGACTGGTATGATGTGTGGTATTCCTGAAAGGAATATTTTACTTATGGTAGATGGAGAGCAGATAGAGATAGCTCCTAAATTTATGCGCAAAGTTAAGACTGTTAAAACAGGTAAAACATACATAGATAACCAAAATAACCATCAAATAGATGATGATATAGTTCTTGACCGTCAAAAACTTGCATCGGATGGTATCGTTATGATTGTTGCACAAGTTGATGGACAACACTCAAAAATGACTGCAAAACCTAAAGTTACAACTTTTGGTATCGTAGCAGACAAACAAGATAGAGCATTTGCTAAAGAGATGGAAGATGTTTTAGAACACTTTTTAGTTCACTTAAAAGATGGTATGATTGAAAACCCTCGTGCATTAGAAAATGATCTACGTCAAATTGTTAGAAAACATATTTATAGAAAAATGAAGAAATATCCACTTATCGTTCCTCACGTTTTAGTTTCGTAGGTTTTAATATAGGCTTTATTTGCCTATATTAAATTCCAAAATATTCTCAACAATAGAAGCAATTAAACTATCCCTAGCCTCAACAGATGTCCAAGCAATATGTGGTGTTACATAAAGGTTCTCACTATTTTTGACACTGAAAAATGGATGATTTTCTCTTATAGGCTCTTTTATTAAAACATCTAAACCAAATGCTATATTCTTCTCATCAATAATCTTTGCAACAGCCTCTTCATTTATAATTCCACCACGACCAAGATTTAAAATAGTAGCTCCATCTTTACACTTTGATAGTTCACTATAATCTAAAAGATTATCTGTTTGCTCATTAAGTGGTGCGTGAATAGAGATAATATCACAACTCTCAAGCATCTCATTAAGAGTTACTTGTTTAAAATCATCAGTAAAATTTTTACCACTTGTAGAAAAATAATAAACCTCAGCACCAAATGCAGTAGCAATATTTGCAACACCACGACCGATAGAACCTAAACCTATCACACCCCATTTTTTACCTTTTATCTCAAAAAATGGACGAGATACATCTGTAAATATTGGACTTTTTGAATATGTTCCATCTTTTACAACATCATCATAATATTTTGAGTGACCTAAAAGATAAAAAAGCATTGAAAAAGTATGTTGTATAACCGATTGTGTTGAGTAACCTGCTACATTTTTTACTTCTATATCTCTTTTTTTAGCAGACTCTAAATCTACATTATTCATACCTGTTGCTGCAACACATATAAGTTTTAATGCAGTACATTTTTGCATAGTTTCATCTGTTATAACTACTTTATTTGTAACGATTACATCTGCATTTTTAACTCGTTCTTGTATTTGAGTTAAAGATGTTGTTTGATAAATTTCTACCTCTCCTAAACTATTAAAAGCACTTAAATCTGTTTCGCCAAAAGTCAAAGCATCAAGTAACACTATTTTCATATTATTTCCTACTATTTTAATTGAACAAATTATACACTTTTTAGATAATATAGCATCTATGAAAATACAAACACAATATAACTATGAAAAAACTTGGACAACGACGACAGAGCAAGATCTTTTAAAGATTATAGAAGATGAAATAGGTGATGCAGACCCTAAAGGAACTCTCTCTTATATAAAAGATGCTATTAAAAATGGTAAAACCATAACTGTTGGTAGTTGCAAATTTAAAATGGAACAAAAATAATGACTGAACAAAAATTTTCAACTTTAAATCTCTCAAAAGAGATGATTGCAAACCTAGATAAAATAGGGTATAACTCAATGACTCCTATTCAAGCAGAGTCTCTTCCTTTTATACTAGATAAAAAAGATATTATCGCTCAAGCAAAAACAGGAAGTGGAAAAACTGCTGCTTTTGGAATTGGCTTATTAAGTAACTTAGAGGTAAAAAAGTTTCGTGTTCAAACACTTGTACTTTGCCCTACTCGTGAACTAGCAGATCAAGTAGCAAAAGAGTTACGTGTAATTGCTAAATTTGCTCACAATATTAAAATTCTTACTCTTGTTGGTGGTGCTGCTTTTGGTCCACAACTTGGTTCTCTTCGTCATGGGGCTCATATTATTGTTGGAACACCAGGTAGAGTTTTAAAACATCTTAACAAAGAGACTCTAAACCTTGAAAATATGAATACACTTGTTTTAGATGAAGCAGATAGAATGTTAGATATGGGGTTTATTGAAGAGATAGAACAAGTATTAGCATTTGCACCTAAAGAGCGTCAAACTCTTCTTTTTTCTGCAACATATCCAACTGAAATAATCTCTTTAAGTAAAAGACTTCAAAATGATGCTGTATCTATAAAAACTAAATCTATCGAATCTATAAATAAAATCACTGAAAGATTTTATGAGAGTGAAAATAAACTTCAAACTATGATAAATATTTTTAGCACTTTCAATCCTTCTAATGTTATTGTATTTTGTAATACAAAAGTAGAGACTGATGAGATAGCAAAAAAACTTCAAGACCAAAAGATAGATGCTTTAGCACTTCATGGAGATATGGAACAATACGATAGAAATGATGTTTTAGTTCAATTTTCAAATAGAAGTGCAAGAGTTTTAGTAGCAACAGATGTTGCAGCACGTGGTCTTGATATAAAAGAGTTAGCGATGGTTGTAAACTATGATTTACCTCATGGAGAAGAGACATATACTCATAGAATAGGACGTACTGGACGAGCAGGAGCAGAGGGTTTAGCTTTTACTATTTATAGTGCTTGGGAAAGTGAAAAGATTAATGACTATCAAAATGAGAGTAGAATTTTTGAAGATGCAGATAAACTACAATCAAAAAAGAACTTTGATATGAAACCTGATAATGTTACTCTTGTTATAGAGGGTGGTAAAAAAGATAAACTTCGAGCAGGTGATTTACTTGGTGCATTGACTGGTGATGCTGGTCTTAACGGGAGTTCTATCGGTAAAATTGATATTTATGATAGACAAGCTTATGTAGCGATTGAAAGAAAATTTATAGATGATGCTCAAAGAAAATTATCGAATGGTAGAATTAAAAATAAAAAGTTTTCTGCTTGGATTTTATAGATGAAAGATTTATATTTAGGAAGAGAACCGATAATAGATGCAAACTCAACACTTTGTACTTATGAAGTTTTGTATAAATTTGAACATTCAACTAAGCAATAAAAATGATACTTAAAAATATTTTAATCACAGATGATAGTATAACTGCAAGAAGACTTTTAACTTTTCATCTCAAAGAATATAAACCTGCACATTTTGACATTTTAAGTGCAAAAGATGGTGCAGATGCTCTTTTTATGTTAAGAGATAATGAAGTTGATATACTTTTTTTAGATCTGACTATGCCTATCGTAGATGGATATAGTGTTGCAGAGTTTATTCATGATAGAAAATTAAAAGTTACTATCGTGATTATCGCTGCTAGTTTAGATAAAAATGCGATATTAAAATTAAGTAAACTTGGCATAAAACATTTTTTAGCTAAACCAATAGAAAAAGATAGAATGGTACAGATATTAGATGAACTAATTTTAGATAAATAATGGATAGACTACAAGATTATTTAAACTCTCATGAATTAGGAGAGATCCATCCATCAGATGTTGCAAAACTCCTCAAAAATCTTGATGATACTCAATTTTCTAATGCAATAAAACTTATTCCTCGTGATATTTTAGGTGATGTTACACTTGCTCTTCCAGATAGATATTTTGATGATGTTGTTGATACTCTTAGTGTAGATGAGCTTTGTCATGCAATTAGTGAACTAGAATCTGATGATCAAACAGATTTTATGCAAGAACTTGAGGAGTATGATGAAAATATAGCTTTAAAAGTTTTTAATACTCTCCATGAAGATGATAAAAAAGAGATTACTAAACTTCAAACTTATAATGAAGATGAAGCGGGTGCATATATGCAACTCGAAATTTTTACCGCTTCAAAAGATGAGATAGTTCAAGATGTTATTAAAAAATTTGCTCAATTAAGAAAAGATAATATCCTTGAAAATGTTCAAAACCTTTTTATCACTTGTGAAGATAAAAAACTTCGTTATACTGTTAAACTTGATGATTTACTTATATTTGATTTCTCTAAAACTCTCAAAGAAAATATAAACTCTTCAGATGAAAGCTTTGAACCAAAGATGGCAAAAGATAGAGAAGATATAAAAGCTGTTGTTCACTATTTTGAAGAGTATAACCTTTCTGTAATGCCGATTGTTAATGAATATGGTATATTATTAGGAAGAATTACATCTGATGATATTTATGATATTATCAATGAACAAGCAACCGAACAGATGTATAACCTTGCAGGTGTTGATGATGAAGCAGAAGAGGATGATAATATTTTCCAAGCGGGGAAAAAACGAGCTACTTGGTTATCTATAAATCTTTTTACAGCTATTGGAGCATCTTTAGTCATAGGTTTCTTTGCAGATACCTTAGAAAGTATGGTTGCACTCGCTATTTTAATGCCTATTGTTGCATCAATGGGTGGAAATGCAGGAACACAAAGTTTAACTGTAGTTGTACGTCAATTAGCACTTGGAGATATCTCAAAAGGGGACGCAAATAGAATTATTAAAAAAGAGATTACCATATCCTTAGCTAATGGACTGATATTTGCTATAATTATAGGTATTATCTCTTGGATCTGGTTTGATATGATAATGATAGGAGTTGTGATAGCTCTTAGTATGATTATCAACCTTTTTATTGCTGGTTTTTTTGGAGCGACTATACCACTTTTTTTACAAAAAATGGATATAGATCCTGCTATAGGAAGCACAGTAATTTTAACAACGGTCACCGATATTGTTGGCTTTTTTAGCTTTTTAGGTTTAGCAACCTATATTTTACTTTAAGGATTTTGTAAAACTTGGATTTATTAATATTATTTTTTGTACTGGCTGTTGGGGTATCATTTATATGCTCCATCTTAGAATCTGTACTTTTATCTGTAAACATGTCTTATGTTGCAGTTTTAGAAAAAGAAAAACCCTCCGTTGGAAAACTACTCCGCTACCATAAAGAAAACATTAGCAAATCAATCGCTTCTATTTTGATTTTAAACACAATAGCACATACATTAGGTGCTGCCGCTGTTGGTGCTCAAGCTTCTATTATATTTGGAAATGATGCTGTAGTAATTGTTTCAATAATTATGACTTTTGCAATACTTTTTTTATCTGAAATTATTCCAAAAACAATTGGTGCTGTTTATTGGAAACAGTTAGCACCTGTCTCAGCACAATTTATTAGAGTATTTATTTGGATAACTTACCCTATTATTTTAACAACACTCTTTGTAACAGATAAAATTTCTAAAGGGCAAAATGATGCTCACTCCTTAACAAAAGAGGAACTCTTAGAAAGTATGCTAATTAGTGAAGATAAAGGTATTATAGATGAAAAAGAATCAGATGTAATCGAAAATATTTTAAACCTTAATAATATTAAAGTTGCCGAAGTTCTCACACCTAGAAGTGTTGTTTTTGCACTCAATGAAAATATTACAATTAAAGAGGTGATAAACACAAAAGAAGATATTTTTAAATTTTCTCGTATTCCTGTTTATCACGAATCTATCGAAGATGTTGTTGGAATTGTAATGACCAAAAAAATTTTTAAACAAGCGTTAGAGGATGATAATGTAACATTAGGTTCAATTAAAAAAGAGATCTTTGCAATTAATGAAAATATACCTGTAAGTAAAGCTCTTGACCTTTTTATAGCAAAAAAAGACCATATGTTTTTAGTAACAGATAACTACGATCAAACAGAAGGTATTATCACTTTAGAAGATTGTGTTGAAACAATCTTAGGTATAGAGATTGTTGATGAAAGTGATTCAACAGTAGATATGCGAGAATTAGCAAAGCAGAAAATGAAACAAAAAAGAAAAGCAAAAATAATTCACGAAAGCTAAATAAATGAACTATAAATATATCAAAGAGATAGATATTAAAGAACTTAATATCTATCACGAACTACGAGATAAAGCATTTAAAGCAGATAATAGTTTTATAGCAGATAGCCCTAAAGTTGTAAATATTCTTTTAAAAACAGATATAGAAGTAAAAAGTATTCTTGCTACTCAAGAGTACTATGATAAATTTAGTGAACTTATAGAAAAGAAAAATATCCCTATCTTATATATTGTAAATAAACAAGAGATGCAAAAAATAGTTGGTCATAAAGTACACCATAACTGTATGATGCACGGTATTCGTCCTCAACAAACTCCTTTAAATAATTTAGATGATAAAATAATTATGTTAGATGCGATCACTTCAACAGAAAATATAGGCTCCATAGCAAGAAGTGCTGCTGCCTTAGGTGTTAATTCATATCTTATTCCAGATAATGCTCCTAACCCTTACTCACGCCGTTCATTGAGAGTCTCAATGGGTCATATCTCAAAATTAAAATATAATATTTATAATAATATATTTCAAACGATAAAAGAGTTACAAAATAATGGTTATAAAATATATGCAGCCGAAGTATCTAAAAGCTCTATAAAACTTCAAAATATCTCTGTTGCTAAAAAATGGGTTTTATTAATGGGTCACGAAGGAAAAGGCTTATCTCAAGAGATAATAGATATTTGTGATGAGTGTGTTGAGATAGAGATGGCAAGTGATGTTAGAAGTTTTAATGTTGGAGTTGCTTCTTCTATTTTAATGTATCAATTCCTAAATAATTAGTGTTTACTGAGTATTAACTTATAATTATTACAATTACCCATCTCAATTATGTTTTCCCCCTTTCATAATTTGAGAATATATACTCTTAACATTTTTTTAATACTCAAGCTTACTTATCCCATCCAGACATTTTAAGCTTGAGTATTTCTTTTTTTACTTTTTATCAATTAAAGGCTTTATTATCATACTAAATAAACATACCCTCATAGAACAATTTCGTACATTTTACTCAACTCATAACCCTAAAAACTTTGAAGATGCAATTGAAAAATTTGCCATTTTTGGTGGTGTAAATTGGAGTAATATTGACACAAGTAAATCCTCTATTGAACTTGTTGAAAATTTTATACTTACAGACTTTAGATATATTCGTAATGATGTAACTGAGCTAACAACAGGGATGCCTCTATATCATTCTATTCTTACTGGAATAGCAATGGGAGATGGAAGAACAAACACAGCCTTTAAACGAGCTAATATCTCTGCTGAAGTTGGTTTAAACGCTATAGATGAATTATGTGATAGTGGAATTATCAAACTCCAAAAAGGAAATAAATTTTTCACATCATGGAGTGAAAATGAAAGTGTTAATAATAAATTATTTTTTACTTCACCTTTTTTAAGGTTTTGGTTTACATTTATCTCACCAATTTTTAAAGGTATTCGTGATGGTGACTATAAAGAGTTTCGCCAAAGATTTATTAACCGTCAAAATGAATTTATTCAACTTCCATTTATTCAACTTTCACATGAACTTATAAAACTTAACTTTACGCAAGACCCTATAGTTGAGATAGGAACATATTGGGATAATGATATAGAACTAGATATTTTTGCAAAAACAAAATCTGGTAAAATAATTGCAGGTAGTTGTAAATATACAAATACTAAAGTTAAAAAAAGTGAACTTACAAAACTCCAAGAGAGTTGTAGAAAATCAAATATTAATCCTGATATTATTATATTTGTTGCTAAAAGTGGTTATTCAAATGAATTAAAATCTCTTAAAGATGAAAATTTAAAACTTCTTAGTCTTAAACACTTTAGAAAATTAGTTTCTTAATCAATACCTTAGCCAAAAAAAATAGCTAAAGCAAAGTTATAGTAATATCTTTCTAGCATGAAAAAAAATTACATAATCAGATAATAACCAAATTAAGTGAAACAATAGATAAAAGAACTCTGGCACAATTAGAGATAATCATAATAGCAATAATGAGTATGAAAGGAAGAGTAACGATGCTAGGAATCTCCAGATGGAGTGACAAGTATAATTATAAAACGATAGAGAGGTTTTTTGATAAAAAAATAGATTGGCTAGGGATAAAATGGCAATTAATCAAAGGCAAGATAGCAGATAGAGAGATTATTTTAGTAGCTGATGAAACAACAATAAGTAAGGCAGGAAAATCTACTTATGGCTTAGGGTATTTTTATGCTGGATTACAATAAGTAAATCCGATGAAAAATAAAACAAACCTTAAACTCAATATGCTAATTCAAATAATTCAGCACTAAAATCATCACGATAATGGCAAGCTCGTTTAATATCTGCCATTATAGTTTTACCAGTAGATAATACCTTTTTATCTTTGTTAAAAATAGCTGGTAAAGATTAACAGTAAAACTCCTCAGTATAGGGGTGCAAATCCATATTTCCTTTTTTTCGGACACCTGCTTTGAAATTAGCATAATTCATGATATCCGAGATTATTTTTCGAGACCTATAGCATTCATAAAGCCTTTCGACTCGTTCAGAGTAAATAAAGACACCATGCTCCAGCAGAAATTCTCTAGCTCATCCCCGAAAGGGTGCGGGGTATTAGAGAAACTCTATTGACAGTTGTCCCTTATGTATTCGGCTATACTTTTTACCTTGATTCTTAACATACTTTATTATCATTTCTTCATTTGCATATTGTCCAACTGTATTTACATAAAAGCAACTACTCCACAATGCTCCTTCCCATAAAACCTTTTTCACTTCCTTATGATTTTGAAATATCTCTCTTGCTGTTATACTTTTTATTATTGTCACTATTTTTGTTATTGACAACATTGGTACACTTTGTATCAAAAAATGTACATGATCTTCATCATTTCCTATTTCTACAAAATTTATCTCGTATCTTTCTGCTATCTCTAGACATGTTGCTTTTAGTATTTTATCTATCTCTTTGTTAAATACTTTTTTTCTATATTTTGCTGGAAATACCAAATGATACAGCAATAGACTCTTATTATGACTTTTATGTATATGTTCACTCTTCATTCTCTAATTATAACTTATATTCATACCTCTCTACACAATTAAATCTAAATATCAAGACCAATAAGTTCAACCAATTGATCCCTCATCTTAAAAATATCTTCAACACTGAATTGCCGTAATAAATCTAAAGTTGTTAGATAGTTTTCTAATCCACTCAGTAAAGCTGGATATGTAAATTCAATACCTCTTTGTATCTGTTTACCACTTAGTTTTATTAAAAAGTCTCGTATCTTTTTTGCATTATCACTATTATCATTTGCTATCTTCCAAACAAGGATACAAGCATTAGAGACTATTAAAAGCCTTTTAAATAGGGCTAATGGTTCTTTTTGTTGCCACTGTTCTAAATTAAAACATGATGATTTTAGTAGTTTAAAATAGCTCTCTATCTTCCATCTGTAATAATACCAATTAGCTAATATTGAAGCATCTATATCTTCATCAAACACATTAGAGAGTAACAACCACTCTGCAACAATTTCATTTTTATTATTTACTAATCGCTCAACTACAAATTTTAATTTTATAGTTTTTCCCTTAGTTTTTTGTAGTTTCTTTTTACCATCAGAATTGATAATCATCTTTGTTGCATCTCTTGAGATATTTATCTCGCATTCGTTTGCAAATATAGTCACATTCTTTTTTCTGTATTTTATAGTTTTTACTTTTTTACCTAGGGGTAGCTTATCAGCTAAATCTCCTTGTTTAATACTTATAGTCTCTTTACTCTCTTCATCATAATAATTTACTTTAGAGCCACTTGTAGATTCAAAAATCTAAAATAGCTAAATTTTCTTCATAGCCATTTTAAAATTTAAAAAAATGGCTTAAATTTATTTATCGTGTATTTTACACTAAATCTACTAAATTTCCTGAAATATCATTTTTTCACTCCGTTCTATATATTTTTCGCTCTAAATTCTACAAATACTTATCACTCTTCTTCTGTTCTAGGTCAGAAGTTTTAAACTCTGATGGATACAAACAGATAAAACTCCAAATGATAAAACAGAAGCTACTTTATCAGCTCCTTGATAATAAATTTTATTACAGCCAAAGTCATCTTTTAAATATTTGTTTACTCTCTCTACCATACTTCTTTGGTTGTAATGTTCTCTATCCA
>Ga0256837_1000609_pt1 | contig 29028 bp, 31 predicted proteins | sample 4562384metaG_FD_185976 | JGI IMG/M metagenome (GOLD analysis project Ga0256837, IMG submission 185976) | Hydrothermal vent microbial communities from Guaymas Basin, Mexico - 4561-384 | ecosystem: Environmental > Aquatic > Marine > Hydrothermal vents | place: Mexico: Guaymas Basin | collected... | reverse complement strand
TACTTGCCAACTAGTAGAAACATGTTCTATATCGTTGATGGGTACCCACTGTTTGATTTTTAATGTAATCATATGTACTCCTTGAATTTTCAATGAATTGAGCCAATGTACCTATTAATAAGAAAAAAGAACCAAAAAAGAATAAATTTATTATTAGCTACTATATCCATTATTATTCTTTTATTATTATTTAATAAAATAATTATTTACACTATTAGCTATTATATGATATATTATTATTTAATATATTATTTTGGTATTTAACAAATACGGGTTCACTTACACTGACTGTGTGTTGATGATATGAGGTTATAACTTTCACTGTCCAGGACTGGCTACCTTTTAGCCAGGGATAGAAAAGGATAACGTACTGCGTCGTTACACTATAGTTCCAGCGGGATAGCTACTCATATCATTAATATACTGTATAGGCAAGAAGAAATAATTTAGTCCAAACTATTCTCTAAAGAAGAGGATAGGGGGAAGGGCCGAAGGCCCGTGGGGGAATATGCCTATAATTTAATAATAAATATAATATAAATATACTACTAGCTATAGTTGCTAGTAGTGTATAAAAATTGATTTTGATATAATTGGTTAGAGGATATAATATGAAAATAATTAAATTAGTATTACATAAATATAGAAGATTAAGTCTTAATAATATAGACACATTAACATTTACTCCTGATAAACATTTACAAATTATACTAGGTAGTAACCTATCTGGTAAATCATCTACATTAAAAGAACTATCACCGTTACCAGCAGAACTTAAAAAAGAATATAAAGAAGATGGTTATAAACAAATTATAATTGAACATAATGGTAATACTTATGATATATCTTCAGGATTAGTTGGTAAGAATAAACATAGTTTTAAAGTTAATGATGTAGAGATGAATGAAGCTAATATTAGAAAGATACAACTAGAATTAGTTAAAGAACATTTTAAACTTACACCACAGATACATGAGATACTTTTAGGTAATAGTAAGTTTACTAATATGTCGTTATCAGAAAGAAAAAAATGGTTAACATTGATTTCTAATATAGACTATACTTATCCTATAAAAGTTTATAATGATTTAAAATCCACTTATAGAGATGTTACTGGTGGATTAAGACTAGCTAATAATAAACTTTTACAAGATGATCTTAAAATGCTTAAAGATACTGATAGAGAAAAACTTACTAACGATTTAAAAGTTTTACATGATTTAACAGAACATCTTATTTCTACAAAAACTATAGTTAGACCAAGAGATACTTCCCCTATAGAGAATATTAAACAACTTAATAGTAGAATATCTAATACACTTAATACTTTATCTAATAGTAACTATAAAAACCCTAATAGATTACTTGTAGATATAGATACTAAGATAGCTGTTATTTCTAATAAGATAATAGATATTAAAAAAGAGTTAGATAAATTAACTAACATATCTGTAAATACTGATAAAGACTCTATTACTAAAGAGCTTAATACTATAGAGAGTAAAATGATAGAATTAACTAAAGATAATATTTATAATATTAACCTAAATGAAATAGATACTATCTACAATAGTTATAAATCTATTTATACAGAATTAGTTAGTTTAATTAATAATATTTCTGAAATGTCTGATGTTACTTATAACACTGATAACTTTAATAAGTGTAAAGATCTAATAGAGGCTCTCAGAGTTAAAATAGAGGCCTACAGCAAACGTTTAGAGAAGATTAAGGTAGAAGTTCATAATTACGATGAATTGCTAAATAAGCCAAATATAGAGTGTGTTAATTGTGGACATAGTTGGAAGTTGAATTATGATGAAGTTAAGCATAATAAACTTAAAGAAGCTTTAGTTAAACATAATGAGGAGATAACTAATTTAAAAAATAAATTAGAACAAACTAAAAATCTTTATGATAAATATGTAACTAAAAAGAATCTTATAGAAAATGCTAAACTTTATATAAAAAATAACTTAATACTTAGACCTATATTTAGTTATATCTTTACTAAACATGATATACAAACAGAATCTAATTCAGTTATAACTGAACTTAATAAAGCTACTATCATTTTAGATAAATTAAAAAGCTATAGTAGTTTAAAATCTACTAAAGATGAATTATATAAAAAATTAGAAATACTCAAAGCTAATGATGAAATTAGAAAAGAACTAACTGGTAAAAATAAAGATGTACTAGAGAAAGAGTTAGCTAATCTTATAAATACTAAAGAAAATCTTTTAAAAGAAAAAAATACTATAACTAGCTATATAGCTAAAAAAGATGAGTTAGAAAAACTTCATGATATGTTAAGAAATAATTTAAAAAATAGTAAAGAGTATTTTAATTATAGAATATCAGAAGTTAAGAATAACTATATAAATGAAGCTATAAACACATTGAAACATGAAATAGCTAAAATAGAAACTACTTTAAAAGAAGATGAGTTAGTTAAAAGTAGAATATCTAATATAACTAAAGAAATTTCTGAATATAAAGATAGAGAATCTGTTCTTAAAATATTAGTTAAAGAGCTATCACCTACTGAAGGACTCATAGCTAAAAGTATTAATAGTTTTTTAAATTTATTTATTACAGATATGAATAATGTTATAGGACATATTTGGACACATGATATTTCTATATTACCGTGCAACTTAGAAGAGGGGGATTTAGATTATAAGTTTCCTGTAAGTATAAATAATAATGAAATTATCAATGATGTTTCAATTGGTAGTAGTGGATTAAAAGAAGCTATAGATTTAGCATTTAAAGTAGTGTTTATGAAATACTTAGGATTAGAAGATTATCCATTATATCTAGATGAATATGCTGTTAATATGGATATTAAACATAGAGCTAACGCATATAGTGCCATAGAGTCTATATTAGCTCCTAACTTTTCACAAGTATTTTTAATATCACATTTTGAATCTATGTATGGAAGATTTACTAATGTAGATATATCTGTATTGAGTAAAGATAATCTTATGTTAGATGATAATTTAATATACAATAAAGTAATGAGTATCTAGAGTAGCATATATGCTACTCTAGACTTTAATTTTCTGTACAATTATCTTTAATATATTTTTCTAACTCATTTATAATAATTTCTCTTTTATTATAAAGTTCTTGCAATTCTTTCAATCTAGTTCTATATGATTTAAATACACTAGCTGTATTTTCTCTAAGAGCTTTAAATTCATTATGTTTATTAATATCTATAACTGACACAGCTGAAGCATTAACTACTTTAACATTAGATTTAATACCTAACATACTCTCAACATCATTAGCTATGACTTCCTTAACAGCATCTAGATTTAAATCTATAGGAATATTACCTAATGATATAGCTAATACCTTCTCTTGATATTTAACACCATTTATTTTAGGTATAGAGATGATTCTATTAGCAGGTATATAGATATATTCTTTACCGTCAGTAACGAATACTACTACTGGTATATCAGCATCTAGATCATTTTGATATTCTACTTCTGTAAGTCCTACAGGTTTATAGATAGTGTCAAATGGATTTTCCTCACTAGCATCTAATTCTACTAAATTTCTTATAGCGTGTACAGTAAATTCTTGTTCTTCTTTTATTATGATATCAAATGGTGGCGCTAGTTTAAATACACCTCTGGCATTAATTGGTGGTACTAAGCTTGTCATTGTTTAAATCCTTCTAATTTAGTTTTAATTTCTTCAGCTGCTGCTGTATCGGTATTTACTACTGCTTGAGCTAGTTGTATCATTAAGTCTATTAACTCATCATCATCATTAGCTATAGCTAACTTATTAACTTTCAAATCTAAAATATCAGTGGTAATAGCAAAATTATTTGTAGTGACTGAAATATCTTCACCATTAATAGTTAAACTATTTAAATCTAAATTTAATTCATTAGCTATAATATTAACTATATCAGTAGTGATCTTTAACTCATTATTAAGTATGATATTTAATTTTTCACTATTAATATTTAATTCTTCAGACACACTAATATTCACATTAGCAGTATCTATACCGAACTCTTCTAATATCTTAAATATTAATCTTTCTCCGTGACTTTCTATATTGCCAAAATTTGTACCTATTTTAACATCAGACATAATTCCTCCTAAATGAAACTATCTATTTTTTCTTTAATAGATTTATATTTATCTACACTAGCACTATTTAAACCAGTATTTATTCCAAGATTACCTACATGTTGTTCATCTATATTAGCTTGTACTAATTCAGATAATGTGGCTATTAGTTCAGCTGTTTGATTAGTTATAGATAGCTTACTTAATGTTATATCTTTTCTATTTTTAATATTTTCAGTTACATTATTACCAACTTTCACATGTTTATCATTACCTATGACATCTATCTTATCATTGTTGATAGTAATATTAAGATTCTCTAAATCACTATCTAAAATTATACTATTATCTTTACCGTCTATAAGTGTTACTTTACCTTCTAATGTATTTATCTCTAAATCATAAGTAGTAAGTTCTCCATCGCTGTCATCAGTATGTAATCTTATAAATTTATTTATAGTATCTATAGTCCAATAATAAACTTTATCTAATAATGTTTTATCTTGTATAGTTCTCTTATTACTATAAACATATGTAGCTTTTTCTAATTTTCTTAAATCTAATTCGTTATATAAAGTTCTCCAAAAATATTTATCAGTATTGCCATATCTGTAAATTCTTACAGTTTCACCTTTACAAATATTAGGAGCTGTTAATCTATTAACATTATCACCATTTAACCATTTAGCAGTTATTTTAAAACTTTTATTTATTTTAGTTTTAAACACTTCACCATGTATATCTACTGTGGTTATTCTTTCTTCTTCTATATCATCTATAACACCATCAGCATTAGGTAATAATTCAACAGGGTGTATATCTAACCAAACATCATCTTCTTCAATATCTTTAGTTACATATCCTAATGAATAAAAGTGTAGTTTACTTACTTTCATTTTAACTCCTTACTTCATTAAATATTAGAAAATATGATATTTTCTGAAGGATAAAATATGAAAAATGATTTAGAATATATAGATATTAAAAAAGTAAAAAAAGTAAATATTATAAAAGAAGCTAAGTTACCAGATAAATATGTAGCTGATGAAAATGGTAATGTGTATATACATAATAAAACATTACCTAAGAAAAAGATAAATGGTGTATTATCTATAGTTGTTAAGAAGATGAAACCTTATAAAACTAGATTAGGTTATATGGAATATGTTCTTAGTAATAAATATGGTGTTAAAAAACACTTACAAGCACACAGAATAGTTGCTACATTATTTATACCTAATAAGAAAAAGTTACCACATGTAAATCATAAAGATGGTGATAGATCTAATAATGTTAAAAGTAATTTAGAATGGACTAGTATATCTGACAACATAAAACATAGTTATAAATATTTAAGAGGTAAAAAATGAGCGAAGTTATATTAAATGCTGATAGAAAAGATTTTTTTGTAGTAGTGAATACTATAGATATAGAAAATCAAGAATTCACATTTGTACCATATGTTATGCAAGGTGATGGTGTTAGGTATCCAGAATTAACAACATTAGATGTTAATGAAATACTCAATAAGATAACACCATATGAAATAGCTAATAACAGAATACCCATAGATGTGGTCTCATGTGTGTTACCAGGCGGTTCTCTAAAATGGGATACTCCTGGTATTGAGGGTCCTTTAGATGCTACTATGCAATTAGTTAAAATTAATGATTGAACAAAATTATAACCATATATCACTAATATAGAGATATGCAAATATCTAAAAAAACAAAGGAGCTTAAATGCTTAAAATAAATAAAAATATCCATTTTACATGGAGTAGAGAAAAAGACACAGTTACATGCTGGGAATGTGGCGGTGCTGGTACAGTAGTTGAAGGTGGTGTTAGAACACCTTGTCCATTGTGTGGTGGTACAGGAACACAAGAAGTCTAGATCTATAATAGATCTAGATGTTTTTTTGATGTGTACAACGCGCGAGTACATATCATAATATTTAATAAGGAATGAAGATGAGTAAAAATAGACTTAAAGTAACAGCTGCTGGTGGTGCTGCTATTAGTATTGCTGATAAGGTTATCAAGAATATAGCTTTATTAGGTGATGGATTTATAGATATTGATATTAAATATATCGATACATCTAGAGCAGATATTGATAAGATAGAACATGACCCAAAAGATTTTTGGTTAGTAGAATCTGAAGATTTTGCTTCTGCTGAAATTATGGGTTCTGGTGCTGAAAGAAAAACTAATGTTAAACCAATTATGGCTAATACTAAAAAGTTTTTAGATGAAAATGGTTTTCATAAGAGAGTTCCTACTGAATATCATTTAGTGGTAGCTAGTGCTTCTGGTGGTTCTGGGAATATTATTCAAACTATGTTAGTTAAACATTTGTTAGAAAGAGATATTCCTGTGATTGTGTTATTAATAGGTGATAGTAGTAATGCATTATCTGCTATTAATACTTTAAATACTATCGCTGGTTTAAATAATGTTGCTACTAAACATAATAAACCATTAAGTGTTATGTATGTTAATAATCATGATTTCTCAGATGATACTAAATTATCTGGTGTTGAAAATGCTAATAAAGCTATTTTTAATACTTTAAGTGTTTTAGCACTATTCTTATCTGGTGATAATGAATCTTTAGATAATCAAGATATGATCAATATTATTGATCAATCTAATTATTCAACTATTCAAGTTGAGCCAGGGTTATATAGTTTAACTACATATGCTGGTGATGTTGTATTACCACAAGGAGTTATTCCTACTGTAGCTAGAACACTAGTTATTGATGGGGTTAGTCCTGATATTAATTTACAATTGTTACACCATAAAAGTGGTTTAGTTACTAGCGATAATGTTAAGGATATATTTAAACAACAATTTCCATTACATCTAGTATCTAGTGCTAACTTCTTTACTTTAGAAGAAGTTAATCTTAAAACTATAACTGATGAATATTACTCGATTATGAATAATATTAAAGTTAATAAAATTACTGGTACATCAGAATCTTCTGATGATGATTCAGGTTTAGTATTTTAAATTAGATCACTGTGAGCTATGGCTCATGGTGGTCTTTTTATATATTTTTACTTGTGAATTAATATCTTAAATAGAGTATTTTCGTGAAAGGATACACATTGAAAAATATTAATAATAAAAGACTTATTGCTTTAGATATAACTAATATTTTAGATGCATTAAAGTATGAGTTATCTATAAAACAAATTATTGCTGATGAGTATAACATAAAGTATATTTTAGATTATATAATTAAAAAAATACTAGAAGATGATTTTGGTAAAATTATTGTGTTATCCGAACTAGGTATTTATATAGATGATAAGAAATTAAATTCTATATATACTAATTTACATGCTATTATGTGGAATTTAATAAGAGAATATATTATTAATGAAACATTACATAAATATACAACATATCAAATCGAAACTATTATTTTTAATAGATCATTACACATATATATCAGGAGCTATTGATGGAACAAATAAACATATATAATTTTGAAGATAAATTACAAATTATAGAAGATATTATAAAGGATAACTTATTAGAAAAACATATGGTTTATTTTAGCGGTGATGCTAGATATGTACCTGGATTAAGATTTCCTGTTAACATAACAGATTATAGTAATATTTCAGAAAAGAAAATAACTAACCAACCTACATTAAGCATTGTGAGTGCTATGTTAGTTAAAGATATACTTTTACATAATATATCTATTATGAATAATTATAGAGAAGAGATTATTAAAAATCCATTTTTAGATTCTAGTGAACCTATATATACACAATATGAGGATGATCCATATAGTGCTGTATATACTAAGTACTTACCGTTTAATGTAGTTACCAGAGACGAACAGTATAGTTATAATAATGTTATTTATAATGAAGTTAAATATGAAAAAATATTTTTAACAGAAGATGAAATGAAAATTATAGAAGAGATTATATCTGAAATAGTTGAAGTTGTTTCATTATTTATATTAGAAGCTCCTGATAATATTTATGATGTTTGTATAGAAAGCAAATATTTAAAAATTATTAGAAAAGAACATATTTTAATACACAGATATGAAGAAATAAAAAGGAATGCGTATGGTTGATTTAGCATTTAAGGATTATGTTATAAAGGAAGTTTTAAATATGTCTAATTCTAAATATAATTTAGATTATATAGTTTTAGATCTTTCTACATTATATATATTCAGACCAACATTAAGCCCGTTAAAAGATATTATACCTAGTTTTAATTTAGTAGAACACCAAGATATTATAGATAGCATATCATTAGAATTTCTATTAAATTATTATAATTCACATATAGTAGAAAAGCATACTGTTGAAAAAGCTATAGCTATAGTAAATGAGTTGATAAATACATTAAATGAAAAATTATCTTTAGATATGTACGAAATAGATGATTTATCTTATGATGAATTAATAACATATCTAGATGAACTTAATGAAAATTATAGGATGTTATTAAATAAATACACAACTGATATTGTTAATGTTTTTCATGTAGTACCTAGTTTAGGATTAGGGTATTTAGAAAAATTTTATACTGTAAAAGAGTTAACAGTTTACTTTAACGAATTTAAAACTAACCTACAAGCAGTATTAGCTATAAGGACTATTAAAAATGTCTGATATAAATATAGATTTAACTAAATTTAAAAATATATGTGGTAAATTGATTCCGGGTAATCCTATAGAGTTATTGTTAGTGGAACACTATCAGTTACATGCTAATAAAGAATGTAATACATTAGGTATAGTAAATGAAAAAATAGCTAATGCATTATTCGAAGGAACTGATAAAACATATTCAGATATCATGGTTTTCTATAGAGAAAAAACATATATAACACATATAGTTAGATATAAATCTATATTAGATCATATGATACTTAAAGAAGTTACTCCTTATGTTAAAAATATAAAATTTAATAAAGTAGTAACAAATGAACCATATGTGGTAAATTTTAAATTATATTACTAAAATGTACCGGAATGCTCCATCCTCTATAGGGTGGAGATGGATAGGTACTATATTATTAGTTTGGAATAATTTATAACTATATATCACTTATATAGGGATGTGTAATATCATCCTGTATAGTTGCTATAACGCACTGTGTTATATGCATCTAAATTTTATATAAGGAGTTCTCTATATATATATATATATATATATAGAGGAAATGTTATCAAGTTGTACCCGAACAGACAACAGTCTATAGCTATCAAAATGTTCACTGATACTGCTAGGTACGTCTATAACCACTGTCTTGCTATGCGTATAGAACGCTATAAACAAGATAGTAAGACTATATCTAAATATGATCTTATGAACCATATCAAGTATCTAAAGGATAATGATGTTGATCACTCATGGTTGAAGAGTATACACTCACAAGTGTTGCAACAATCAATTCACAGACTAGATAGAGCCTATACCAACTTCTTCAGAAGAGTAAAACAGGGAACTATAGCCCCAGGCTTCCCTAAGTTCAAATCTAAGAAGTACTATAAACACTCATGTGACTTCCCACAAGGAGTCAAAATGAACACTGCTAAGTCTAAGATCTATCTACCCAAGATAGGTTGGATAAAATGTAGAGGAACCTCTAGAGTAGATAATAAAACTATCAAAACAGTAACTGTGACTATGTAGTCAGATGGCTACATAACTGCTAGTGTTATAGCTGAACGTGAGAACCAAACAGAAGCTAACACTAACTATGATACTATAGGTATCGATGTAGGTACAAGATCACTGATAGCAGATAGTCGAGGTACTCAAATAGACCCTATCTATATAAAGCCTCTTACAGATCGTATAGCTAAATATCAAAATATGCTAGAAAGATCTAAAAAGGGTTCTAATAACAGAACACGTATCAAGAACCATATAGCTAAGCTTCATCGTAAGATCACTAACATGCGTGATAACTACTTACACCATGTAGCTAATAGGTATGTAGGTTATCGTATAGTATACGTAGAGGATCTTAAGATACAACATATGACCATGAATACTAAAGGTACTAAAGATAAACCTAACTACCATAGTAAACAGAAGACCAAACTAAATGCTGTTATCATAAGACAAGCATGGGGTAAGTTCTTCGATATACTATCGTATAAGCTATCTGAACGTAAGTCTATGTTAGTAAAAGTAGATCCATCATATACTTCACAGATGTGTAGTAATTGTGGTCATATAGATAAAAAGTCTAGACATGGTAAAAGATATACCTGTACTGTCTGTGGTTACGATATAGATGCAGATACTAACGCTGCTATCAATATAGAAACTAGAGGTAGAACTAAGTATATATCTATAGGTCCAAAATAGGAACTATAGTATAACATATAGGTTAGGAACTAGCCTTAGGGATCTTATGATCTTCTAGAAGCCCCATCCTCTATAGGGTGGAGTAGTTCACTAATATAGAATTAAAAAAAAAAAGGAAAAAAGATGGAAACTTACGATAAGGATGTACTTAAAGAATTGGTATCTAGTTATAGAGAAGTTATGAAGATTGAAGAAAAGGCTATAGATGAAACAAGAGATCTAGATCCAGATGAACACAATGAAGAGGTATATGATGCTAGTATAGCAGTAGTTGAAGCTAAAGATGAAATAAGAGATTATGTGGAAAGATTTTTAATAGATGTTAAACATACAAGAACTAGTTATTCCGAATTAGCTTTAGAGATTTTTAACAATGAAAGCTTTAATTAAACCAACTATTTCTGGACCAGTTAGTTACACTGGTATAGTTATAACTGATAATTATAGTTTTGAATTAGATAATCCAGAAACATTTAATATTGTTGTAGACTTTACTTACCCCTTTACTTTAATTTATAATATGATTAAACTCATACTAAAGGATGATATAAACATAATAAAATTATCTAAAATCATAATAGAACATATGTTTATAGAATATAATATAGCTAGAGATGATTTTAACCCAATGTCATCACTAGCCGCTATAGAGTATGATATAATGACATCTGGTGAGTTTACATCAGATATAGTTAATGAATTAGATCCATTATTTAAAGAAAATGAAAATATACTAAATGAGATATTTTCATTTATATTAAATTATTATTATACGTCAGATAGTGGATATGATTTATTTCTGTTTAAATGGTTTTATGCTAGTTTAAATAATGGTTGTAAAATAGAAATAAGAGCAACAAGTACTAATATCAATTATGATATAATATTTTAAAAAAGGAAAAGATATGGGTGAAAGAGAAACATTTATAATAAATACACCTGGTGTATATGTGGAATACTTAGAAAGAAATAACTTATTACATGCACATAATAAAGTTTTTATTGATATTTTAACAGAATGCTTAATTGATGTATCTAAAGCTTTATTACACAATAATAATGGTGTAGTATCTATGGATAGTGTTTTTGAAGAATTAAAAGAACAAGGTTATAGTCTAACTAGTTCACAAGAAGATGAACTTATTGAAGTTTTTAAAATAGCTAGTGTAGAAATACTTAATGTACTAGTTTTAAATAATATACATAACAGATTATTTTATGTTAATAATTATAGTAAAAATCATATAATTTTAATAACATATGATGGTCCATTACATAACCCAGAAAGGAGTTGAATTTGACAGTATTTGAAATTAATAAAGTGTATAATTTTAATACATTAGCACCAGATATTTTAGGTAGCAGATATGAAGAATTTAAAATAAAGTCTATGATGTCTGCAGAAGAAGCTATGAAGTATAGAGACATATATACTTTACATCAAAACTTAGTACCAGTTATAACTGGATTACCTATTAATGCAGGTGATTGTGTATTTATGTTGATAGAGTCTAAAGATAAAGAGACCACTATTTTAGCAAAAGAGTACATAGATCCTGCGTCAATAACTTTAGTACAAACTATTAATATAAGAGTAGAACTTTTAGATGTATCTACAGATGATTTAGCTGTAGTAACTAGTAGGTTTAAAGAGTTAGGTTATTCTAATATGGTTGTGTCTACATTCTGAGTGAACAAAAATTGAAATTATAGTTATTCTGTGGAAGCAGAATAGCTATTTTATTTTTTGTTTTTAAATGTTTTTAAAGGAAAAATATGGAAAATGTGTTTAAAAAAGATCTAAGTGAGTATACTAGACTTAATGATCCAGTACAGGTATATATAGAGCAGGCAGCAACAGCACTTAGTAAAAAAAATGGCTATAGTGTAGAGGAGAATAAAAAATTAGTAAAACATAAGTTAAGTAAATCTAATATAAAAAACCCAGAAGTTACTTTTTTAGAAACTGATGAGAACGGAGATAAACATGTTATAAAAGATAGTTTAAGAGATTATATTAATCATATACGAAAAGATGAAATAGTTGTAGTACCATCGCTAACAACATATGTGCACCCAAGTATTAAAAAATCTATACATGCAAACTTTTTAGATACAAATATTGCTTTAAGAAAAAGTGATAAGAAAAATGCATTTAAGTTTAAACAACTAGGAGATAATGATAAGTTCATTTATTTCAATACTTTACAAAAAACCAGAAAGATCTTTAACAATAGTTTATCTGGAGCATATGCTAGTAAGAGTACAATATTATATAGTGCTAGTGCACACTATAGTTTAACTTCTACAACTAGAGTAGTTGCTAGTATAGGTAACGCTATTACCGAATCTATTGTAGCTGGTAATAAACAATATAAAGATCCTGATGTTACATATAATTTTTTATTAACTATAATAAGTAACACTGATGATAGTGTTATAAAAACTATAGATAAATATAGTCTTTATAAACCAACACCTGAAGAAGTACTAACTGTTATAAAAAGATCTAGTGATCACTATTGGTTAGATGAAGTAAAAGAATCTAAAATATTAGAACTATTAAAAGCCTGTACTCACTATGAGTTAGCTAATATATTATATAATAATGACTTATGGGATATGATGCTGTTTAATGATTCGTTAGTTAAAGATTTAATAGATGGTATGGCTGATAGTACTATTTTAAATATAGATAATCCTAAAGAAATTTTAGATAAAGCTGATCCTGGTATATTAAATTTAGCTTATCATACATTGTCTTATAAATTAGCAGGTGTAGAAATAAATTTTAATAAATTAGATAATGAAACATTAGTAGCTATTGCTTCATGTGTGATTAATACTAATAATACTTTAAAAAAATATAATGATCTTATAAGAACGTTCTTTATGACTAATATTTTACCACCTACAGTAGGTTATATAAAAGATATGTTAAGAGATTGTATCGTACTATCAGATACAGATAGCACCTGTGGTAGTTATGATCAATGGATCAAATGGAGATTCGGTGATATAGTTTTTAATGAAAAGGCTGTTGCATTTAGTGCAGCTGTTATGACTATTAATACACAAGTTATGGATCATTATATAAAAACATTTGCTGGTAGAATGAATGTCGATAAAGGTAGTATGGATGTCTTAGCTATGAAGAATGAATATTTCTGGGATGTCTTTGTTTGTACTAATGTAAGTAAACATTATTTTGCTAATGTTAAAATACAAGAAGGTAATGTTTTTGCTAAGAGTGATTTAGAACTTAAAGGTGTTCACCTTATTGCTAGTAAAGCTAGTAAAAAAGTTAGAGATATCGGTGTTGATATGATGCTAGAGATACTTAGAACTGTTGGCGAAAATAAGAAAATTAAATTACATGATCTAGCTACTAGAATAGCTGATTTAGAAAGAGAGATAATCAAAGATATCGAAAATGGTAATATAGATATTTATGATCTAGAAAAAATTAAAGAAGAAAATGCTTATAAGTTAGAAGCAGCTAAATCACCATACCTACATCATATGTTATGGGAAGAAGTATTTAGTGCGAAATATGGTGTTAGTAATCAACCACAGTACATGGTATTAAAAATACCTACTATCTTAGATAGAAGATCTAGAGTGGAAAAATTTATATCTGAAATAGAAGATATAGAAATTAAAACTAAATTAGATACCTTTCTTAAGAAATTTAAAAAAGATTCATTAGGTACATTTAGAGTTCCATTAACTGTAGCTGCTGGTGATGGTGGTATACCTACAGAAATATTACAGGTAGTTGATAAAAAAAGAGTAATATTGACTAGTCTTAATATGTTGTATATTATTATTACTAGTATAGGTTTATATCGTAAAGATAATTTATTATTAAGTGAAATGGGGTATTAGATACATATATCTATTCATTGATGTGTTAACGAGGAATTTTTAAAATTTAGTAATTAACACACACTTAAGATAGATAATACTCGCGCATTATCTTATCCTTTATTTTTGGTATATGGTGTTTTTTTGTTTTTCACCATATATCATATATCATATTATAACTTCTATCTCTGGTGATGAAGTTATAAACACACACCTCCTAGTGTAAGTATACTTTTAAAGACTCCTTAATATGGGTTAGGGACTAACCTTAGGGATCTTATGATCTTCTAGAAACATTGTTCTGTGTAGGATATTGTAGTTCATTTTAGTATACGAATTGATTTGAATGATTTAAGTAATGTTTTCTAACAGTATTATTATTGCTGCCTGTAATACTGAATTTTCCTCTAAGAAACATGATTAATATATAGTACTAGCTTATGAGCTAGTACTATATATGTTTGTTATTTTTTTGTACAGCATTTTTTATAAGTAATACAATTAATAGCACGACTTAATGTACTAGTACTAACATTCAACTCTTTAGCTAAAACTTTAATAGTTTTACCATTAGCATGTTCTTTTCTAGCATTATTTATTTCTTCACAAGATAATTTTAACTCATGTTGTTTTTTAGTTTTATTATCTTTAAGAGCTTGTGCTTTTTTAGCTATTTCTTTTAAAGATTGTGCTAATTTAATATTGCATGCTTTTAATTTATTAATCAATCCAGCATTTTCAATATTTATAGCTTTATTTTCAGATTTAGATCTATTAAGTTCTTCTTTTAATAGCATTAATTCATTTTTAAGTTTATTAATAGAATTACTATAATCTTTAATAACTTTATCTTTTTCTTCTAGAAGTTTAATTTTTTCTTTCAACACTGTATCTAGTTCGTTATATTGGTTTTTAATAACTACATATTCATCATTAGCCATAGTTATTTCTGTATGGCACTTATCTAACTTATTAGTTAATTTTTCAATTTGACTATCTTTATTTAAAATAGTTTCACTACAATCAGTATAAGTATTACCTACAAATACACCTTTAATTCTCTTTAAAAGAGATAACTTTTCGCACATTATATGCTCCTTTAGTATTTTTTGATTAATATCAAAATATAGTTATTAAACGAATAATAATTTAAATACACACAATATAGTGATGAATAACAATATAGTATTTAATATAACTATAATAAAACTTTAGGAGTCCCAATTGGAAGAAAATGATATACTCGATATGCTAGAAAGTGATGATAAACCATTTGTAGAGCAACGTGCGAAAGAAAATGAGGAGCCACAATCTAGTGGTAAAAAGATTAACTTTTGGGAAGAAACAGATATTCCTAAAATTAAAATAGATCCATCTACTATACATAGAGTAGATAAAAGTTATGCTATATTATTAAATATAGGCAATGTTAATGTTCCTGAAAATATTCAAGAGAAAATTAAAGAGTTGGTACAAGCATTAAGTACTAAAGGGTATATCTTTAGATATAGCGGAGATACTATTCCATTTTTAATGAAAATAGCTACTTCTGATAGTACTATAATGGATATGTATGTGCCGTGGAAAAAATTTAATAAAGAACTACCTAATGTTACTCCTAAATTACATAAAATGTCAGATAAGGCATATGGTATAGCAGCATATTATCATAAAGGATTTGCTAAATTACCAAATGGTGTAAGAGCTATTTTAGCTAGAGATGTACACATACTATTAGGTGAGGATTGTAAACGAGCTGTATCTTTTATGATTACATATACAGAAGATGGGTGTGAATCTAAAGATAAAATTGATTACAAAACAACTGGAACTGTTTCATTCGGAATAACTATTGCTAGTGAAGCAAACATTCCTATTTTTAACCTCAAAAATGATGATGCTATTAGTAGACTAATAGAATACATCAAAACTATATAAATAAGGATTTATAATGGCTAGAAAAAAGAAAACTAAAGAAGTAGAAGAAACTTTTACTGATACCGAAACACAGGAACAAGAACAAGCACATGTTGAAGAAACTCAAGAACCTGTAGAAGAAACACAGGAACAAGAACCTGTTGTTGAAGAAACTCAAGAACCTGTAGAAGAAACACAGGAACAAGAACCTGTTGTTGAAGAGACACCAGTGTCTGAAGAAACTGTTACTAAACCAACTATTGATGCTAATTCAGGAACTGGGAAATTAACTAATGAACAAATTAAAGCTTTATTAGTAGATGATAAACTTACTGGTATTGAAAAATTAGAAACTATAGCTAAAGGTGCTGTTACTAAGTATGCTATTATTGCGTCTAAAATGCTAGGTTATAATGAAACTATGTTTAATAATCCTAAATTGAATATAGCTACAGGTGTTGCTAAGCAGTATGATCTTTTAAACACTATTAAATCAATAGTTAATACTGAAGATTATAATGATTTTAAAATGAAGTATGATATTATGAATACTGCATTTAGAGATCTTAAAGATCAAGCTTTTGCTGACAGATATGTTTATAGATATGAACAAGAATGGAAATGGGGTAAAAAAGATTTAAAAACTTTACAACATATGCTTCTTTTATTATTGGATCTATCTGATGGCCGTACTAGAGCACAAAATAAAAAACGTATTGATTTTAATGCAGTATTATCTAAAGATGAAATTACTTTAGGTGATAAAGCTATTGAGAACATTAAAAAATACTACAATTAATAACTTTATACTAGATAGCATATTAGCTATCTAGTATATGTGAATGAATTAAATTTTAAACATATATTATTAATATAGAACTAAAAAAGGAAAAATGATGTGTAAAACGGAAATAGAAAAAGATACTAACTTAGATTTAGTTAAAATGTTAGGTTACGATAATGAATATTATTATGATAGAAAAACTGGTGATATACTGTATATTAATAGATTTGGTAATCTTAAAAAATGCAAAATAGGATCTAACTATGATAAGCATAACACTGGGTTTATTAATCTTGTACACAATAGAAAATATGTATTTTTCAGTTATCATAAGTTAGTTGCATTATTAAACGCAGGCATTACTGATTTAAAAGAGATTAAGAAGATTATTTCTGATCCTAGTAATATTAGTGTTCTGAAAAAAATAGTTATCGTTGACAGTAATTATAGAAATGGTAAAGCTAATAATATTTTTATAGCAGAAAATATGTGGGTTAAGTTTTACTATGACCATATCATTAATACTAATAATGGTATTGATTTAACTGGATTATCAACACCGTTATATAAAGGTAATTTTGAAGATATAAATGAAAACTCAGTAGCATTAGTTGATATATCTGATCATGAATTATATGTAACATCTAAAGGTTTATTACTTAATCTGAAAACAGGTTATATAGGCCATGGGTATATTTCATCATATGGGTATAGAACATATACTTTATTCATAAATGAAAGAGAGGGGACTTACAACATTAATAGATTAATGTGGTTAGCATTCATGGATGATAATTTAACTAAGGATATTTTAATAAGTTATAAAGATCCAAATACTAGTAGATTAGTTACTGATATTAAGAAATTAATAGCTTATACCAGAACTGAAAATACTAAGAATTATCATAAACATAATCCTGAACATTATAATAAATACTTAAAAGAAGCTACTATTTCTAAAAGGAATAATAAAAGTGTTATCATAAATGATATTACATATTCTAGTATAACTAATGCTGCAGAGTATATACTGGGTGAAACTAGTGGTAAAACACTATCTAGTATTAAATCATTAATATCTTTAAGGATGACTGGCAAAATAAGTCAGGATAAATTAATATATAAGAAATATAAAGTTAGTATTGCGGAGGATTAATATGGGTATTATGAGGCCTTTTAACATGTATACTAAAAGTGGTATATATGTTAGAACATTCAAAAACCAAACTGTTGCTAGTAGAGAATTAAAAATACCAGCAACTAGTATTAACATGTGTTTGCATAACAAAAGATCTACTGCTGGTGGTTATGTATTTAAATTTTTAAATGCAGAATTTCCTAAAAATAAAAATATCACTATATCTAAAAGATCTAATTCTAAACCTGTCATGTGTAGTTTAAATACTGGATATATTGTTAAAATATATAATTCACCACAAGAGATATGTGATGCATTAGGTTTTAAAAATATAACAGATATATATAAAAAATGTAATAATGACATTATAGTTAAAAAGGAATATTTCTTAGTCTGGTATTCTGATAATATTGATAAAATAATAAAAGAAAAATATTACAGAGTCTTAAGACACAGTAAACGAGTGAGGGAGATTAAAAATAACAAAACAATAAGGTATTTCAATAATATAAATTCTATGCAGCATGAGTTAGGATTAAGCCATAGAACAGTTATTAAAATGGTTAATGAAAAGATTAACCACATTAGAGAATCAGACTATGCCTTAGCATATAAGAACCTAATAATTAATTGAGTCAAGACTAAATCTAATATCGGAGACTATCATGTTCATATGTAAAATTAGAAATGTGTTCAGTAAAAGAAAAATATCTGAAGATAATAGATTAACATATAGAAAAAAGAAACATGCTCCCTAGGAGCGTGATCCAACGTCTCTTTAATAATAACTAGTGGAGTTAGACTCTGCTAGTTTTTTTTTTGATTTTCTTTGAATTAATATTAAGGAACTAACATGATAGAAACAATAGATTATATATCTACTGAAGAAGAATTACAAGAACTAACTTCAAGTTTAAAAAATAGTCTTGATAAATTATCAGTAGCTATAACAACTAGTGATATTGTTGATGATGATATAAGCACTGAATCATTAGAAGCAGTAATGCATATGGTGAATTATGATTTATCTACAGAAGTAGATGCTAATATAGTTTTTAAACAAAATTTAAATGATTTATATAAGAAATTGAATGGTTATATATACAAACAATTTAAAGGGTTTTCTCCGTTAGTTAAACTTACTAATGAATATAGAACTACTGAATTAGTTAAACTTAAAAAACTTATAGAAGATGGTGTTTTAGTTCCTAGAGAATCTATAGATCAAACTAAAGTTACTAATCTTAATAATAAATTAGCAGTATTTTATGCAAGTGGGTATAGCTTAGAACGTAATGGTAGTGACTTAACAAAATTCATATCAGGTATGTTTGAATTAACTAATAGATCTGGTAAATATATTAATGGTATACGTAACATGTATATTAAATTATCTAAACCAGATAAAAGTTTAGAAATACCTAAACTTAGTGGGTTATTGAATGTTAAAAAAACTTTAATTGGTTTACAATCTACTATAGAAAGAAAAGTTAAAATAACTGATTTTAGATTATCTATTATAACTAAATTTATTTCTAGTAATGTAACTTTATTATTTGTTTCTAATAGTCCTAAAAGAGGTATTCGTGTACATACAGATACTTTTAAAGTTAATACTAATAGAATCATAGGTACTCCAGATAATAATACCACATTAAAACTTTTAGATGCAGTTATAAAAAATAGTAGTAATTTAGATGGCGCACATAAGAATATTAGTTTAGCTATTAAATTATTAACTAGAGATAATACGTTACAGTTGATAAGTAGTATAGCTGGTGAAAATAAAGCACATAGATTTTTAGTAGCTAAATATGCTGAAGGTGTCACTAATGCACTTATAAATCTATATATAGATATAGTACATAGTGATAAATTAGTTATAGATTATATAAAAGCCACATATAGGAAAGCTTAATGAACCCATTAATATACGCTTTAAATAGAATAAAATTAGCTATACCGCCAGAAATATTACAAATAGCATTTATAGAATATAGTAGATATACTAATAATACTATTAGTTTAGATGAACATATCATGAACTTAGTTTTAAGACCAATAGTTTTTATGGATGCAAATATAGTTGGTGGTATTGAGACTGTTATTGATTTAAATAAATGTAGTATAAAATATTTAAATAATAGAGAATTTATAGTAGATGTTCCTAAAGTATTAACAGAAGGTAGATCTATAATAGCTCTTAAGTCATTAGTTAGTAATGTTATTTACTCACAAAGTACTAGTTATACTAATATGGCTGGTACACTATCAGCTAGTATGGATATGGCTAATAATATAGGTACAGAAAATGTTGTACAAACTAGTAAATTAGAACTTATAGCAGATAACACTGTTTTAGTAGCTGACCCAACTATACATCTTATGGATGGTGCATTAAGATGTACTATAGAGAACATGTCTAATATGGAAAATATTAATCCTAGAGCATATGACATATTTGGTGAATTATGTGTACACGCTGTTAAGGCATGGATATATAACCATACGATCATTAAACTTGATAAGGGATATATCTATAGCGGAGCTGAACTAGGTGTCGTACAGAGCGTTATAGAGGGGTATAGTGATGCATACCAGGAGTATAGAGAATTCTTAAATTTAAAATGGGCTAAAGTAGCATTTATAAACAATAGTAGTAACACTATGAGTAGATATATTAAAAGTATGATATCTAATACGATTTAATTTTTTTTAAATAACCTAATACATTGAAGAATAGTGTATTAGGTTATTATTTAATATACATACAATATCAATAAGGGTTGTTAGCTCAGTTGGTTAGAGCTCGCCGCTCATAACGGCGCGGTCGAGTGTTCGAGTCACTCACAACCCACCATATGAACATATATAGAACATACATAGTAGCTTTTTGTAGCTACTATGTATGTTCTTAATTATATTGATTTTAATTTTTAATATTAAATAATTAAGTGGAATTTAAATTAAGAAGGACGTGTGATGTTAAGGGATATTAAGTATTTATTATTCAATACTTGTGTATCAGATAGATACCAATTATATGTTAAAAAATCATGGATCACTGGAATGTACCATGTAACTAGAAAGTGTGAAATAGTATTAATAGGTGCTAAAAGAACATTTTATAAAGATGTTGTTGTTTTAGCTAATAAAAAACTATTAGAAGATTATCTTTATGGTATATGGGGGCTGGAGTTAAAATGAAAAAGATTATTATGGTTAGTGGGTTAAAAAGATCTGGTAAAGATTATATAAGTAATATAATTAAAAATGAATTAATTAAAGAAGGTTACACTGTAGATATCTTTGCATTTGCTAAACCTATTAAAGATATATTAACTAAAACATTAAATATATCTTTAGATGAATTAGATACATATAAAAATGAAAAAACACCTATAGTTATTGATGATATAGAACATACTAATATGCGTAATGTATTACAAGACTTTGGTGAAGTTATGAAAAATACATTTGGAAAAGATGTATGGTCTAAAGCTATGATTGAAAATATAAATAACTCTAAAGCTGATATAATCATTATTAGTGACTTTAGATTTCTTATTGAATATGAAAGTTTAAAATCATTAGATTGTGATATTATTACTGTTAATGTTTTAGATTTTAATTTAAAACTAGATGACTCACATCCTAGTGAAAAAGAATTAATAGATAATAATTTTAAATATGATGCTTGTTTAGATAACACAGCTAAAAATGATGATATTGTGAATCACGTTAAATTATTGATTCGAACATTTTTTAAACATATATAACTTATATAGATTAACATACAAAGGATGTATATGAGAACATATATAGATATGATAAATGAGATAGAGGGTCATCTTATTGATAATAAAGACGGACATGGGCAAGAGCATGCATCAGATGTTTTTAATAATATGTTAGAGTATTACGGTAGTAAAAATATACCATTTAAACCAGGACTCTTAATGTTAGCAGCGTTAGCACATGATATGTATGTAGATGTTGATAGAGTGAATCATCATATTCTAGCAGCTGAATATCTAGAAGACAATAGGAGCGTGATATTAGAAACTGGGTTCAGTAATGAGGAGATTGATGATTTAGTAGAAGCTGTTAAACATCATAGAGCTAGTAACGACGAAGAACTAAATAAAAATAATATATTATTATCTGCTATCCGAATAGCTGACAAGGGTAAGCCAGATTTAGAAAATGTCATTAAACGTTCTATAAAATATTACACCAATAATATCGGTGATAATGATGTTGCTACTAATGTATATAAACATATAAAAGAAAAGTTCAGTAGAACTGGTTATGGTATGCAGGATGAAGAATATAGAAAATACTATAATGAAGAATTAGAAATATTCTGGAATAAAATTGATGAGTTAACAAAAGAAGATGTAGAAAAAATTGTTACGGAGTTAAAAAATGATCTATAAATGCAATCACTGTAATTTAAAATTTCATTCTAATACATTAGAATATGTTATTAAAATAAATAAATGTTGTTTAAAATGTAGACAAGAAATTGCATATAACAAAACTCCGGTAAGCATGCTAACACAAGATAGTATAAATAAAGTACCTGGTAAAAAAACATGTATAAGATGTCATGTAGGACTGGATAAAGATTTAGAAATATGTCCAGTGTGTGATTGTGTTGAATTCACTGTGTGATAAAAATTTAACAATATACTATATATTGAATAGATAATATTCTAGTAGACATTAGTCTACTAACATATACCTCTGAGGGTAAGTGTTAGAATATTATTGCATAAACTTGTGATTGAACATATTTATAACTACATATTACTTATATAGAATATAGTGGTATGTTGGTGTTCTGTATTGGTATTCTATACTAATATAGATGTAAATCCATTCAAATTAAATGTGTTTCGCGCGAGATACTATAAATTAAAAAGGAGTCTTAAATGGCTATCATTGACGAAAACTTAAAACAAGGTTTAGACGAATTAGGAGCAGGTCCATCTGTTAATCAAAATACAAGTAATACAGGTAACACTGACGCATCTAATGGTGTTGGTAATTTTATCGGATTCGGCGGTAGAGAAGTATTCACTATGACTACTAACTTAGGAAGTGAGTATGTTAATAAACTTTCACAATCTATTGTAGAGGTTTATAAACAACTTCCTGTTTCTGATAGACCAAAAGTTTCTATCTTAGATAAAACAGTTATTGGTAACTTAGGTTACTCTTCAATTGTAATCCACCACAAAACTACATCTGGTGTTGTTAACTACTTCATTGCATTATTAGAAGGAACAGGTGATCTACCTAAAACTGCAGAGCAAATCATTGCAGAAGTATCTGCAGCATCTAAACAAACTGGACAAATTCCATATGTATTTACTACTTCTGATGCTATTGATAGCATTCTACATGATGAAGTAATCAGAGCATTAACTATTGAGTATAATAATAGAACTGAATTTAAATCAGTTGATGCTGTAGTTGTTCCAGCTACACAACATGAGAATGAAAATATTGTTATCAATATCGCTGCTATTGGTTTCAACGCAGTAACTATTGATGGTTTACTTTCTGATGGTAAAGTAGCTGATTTCAATATCACTCTTGCTAAGAAAAAATCTCCTAACACTATGTTAAGATTCGATAGTAATATGTTTAAACAAACTGTAGCTAATGAAGTAGATGCACCGATTAGAGCTGACTGGCAAATTGAGTTAAATGCAATTTCTGCTAATAACAATATCATCTCTCCAAATATGCGTGACGGTAAAATTAAACTTACTCATGTTGCTGGGTTCACTGATGCTATCCCTGAAGAAATCGCAGTACCAACTATGCCTGGTATGCCTGTAACTACACAACTTAGATTACACCCACACCACATCGTAACTTCTAATGGTGTTCAAACTCCAACTCCAGCTATGATGTTACTTGGTGTTGTAAGTTCACTAGTTATGACTAATGAGTCTATGTGGTTAGCTGCTCTGTTACCAGAAGATGGTAAAAAAGTATTACATAATACTGGTGCTCTAAATCTTATCACTAACTTAGAAAATGAGCAAAATGGTATTGGTAAACCTTTAGATCTTTCTAAAAACAAACTTACTGTTGATGGTGCATATGCACTTATTAAACAAATGTTCTCTCTAGGTAGTATCGTGTCATATGATGTTGAGTCTTATGGACCACAAACATATTATACATCAGCATTAGCTGTAGCTGCAGAACCTGGTAATTCACAAGCTAAACTAGCTGCTGCTTCTGATATCATTGATGCTGCTAACTGGTTAACTAATGGTAACTTCCCGTCAGATTTCAACCCAAATGAAATTTTCACAACATCTGGTGTTGTTGTACCACTTGGTAAATGGTCTGATAAAACTGGTGAAAGAGATATTCGTGATATCGATCTTAGCTTCATTGCAACTAACTCTGGTGAGATTGATACTATTAACAAATGGGCTCTTTCAAGTTTACCAAAAGAAGCTACTGGTATGGATCCATATCTTACTAAAGTAGAAATCATTGCAAAACTCATCCCAACTGCAGTGATCACTGGTAAAGCTGTTCGTGTTACATTCACTGATAAATTTATCACAACACTCATCAATGCAGCAACTAATGCAGGTCTAGATGCAATCTATGAACCAGCAGTTAAATTTGCTGAAACTAATAACCTTGGTATCATCTCTAACTACTTCGCTAATGCATCAGTACAAAGTGGTAACGTAGGTTTCGCAAGACAACAAATGGCGTCTGGTCCAGTATATACAACTCCGTATACAACTACTGGTTATAACAGATATTAAATCCTAAAGACATTAGTAGCATATTAGCTACTAGTGTCTCTATTTTTTTACTTTAATGTACCGGAATGCTCCATCCTCTATAGGGTGGAGATGGATAGGTACTATATTATTAGTTTGGAGCAATTTATAACTATATATCACTTATATAGGGATGTGTGATATCATCCTGTATAGTTGCTATAGCACACTGTGTTATATGCATCTAAATAAAATATAAGGAGTTCTCTATGTATAGAGGAAATGTTATCAAGTTGTATCCGAACAGACAACAGTCTATGGCTATCAAAATGTTCACTGATGCTACCAGATATATTTATAACCACTGTCTTGCTATGCGTATAGAACGCTATAAACAAGAGAGTAAGACTATATCTAAAAATGATCTATTTGCTCATATCAAGTATCTAAAAGATAATGATGAAGATCACTCATGGTTGAAGAGTATACACTCACAAGTGTTACAACAATCAATCCACAGACTAGATAGAGCCTATACCAACTTCTTCAGAAGAGTAAAACAGGGAACTATAGCCCCAGGCTTCCCTAAGTTCAAATCTAAGAAATACTACAAGCACTCATGTGACTTCCCACAAGGAGTCAAAATGAATGATAAAAGATCCAAAATCTATCTACCTAAGATAGGTTGGGTGAAGTGCAGAGGAGCCTCTAGAGTAGATAATAAATCTATCAAAACAGTAACCGTAACTATGCAGTCAGATGGCTACATAACTGCTAGTGTTATAGGTGAATGTGAAAATCAAACAGAAGCTAACACTAACTATGATACTATAGGTATCGATGTAGGCACAAGATCACTGATAGCAGATAGTCACGGTGTACAAATAGACCCTATCTATATAAAACCTCTTACTGATCGTATAGCTAAATATCAAAATATGCTAGATAGATCTAAAAAGGGTTCTAATAACAGTGTTCGTATCAAGAACCATATAGCTAGACTATATCGTAAGATCACTAACATACGTGATAACTACTTACACCATGTAGCTAATAGGTATGTAGGCTATCGTATAGTCTATGTAGAAGATCTTAATATCAAACATATGACTATGAATACTAAAGGTACTAAAGATAAACCTAACTACCATAGTAAACAGAAGACCAAACTAAATGCAGTCATCATAAGACAAGCATGGGGTAAGTTCTTCAGCATACTATCGTATAAGCTGTCTGATCGTAAGTCTATGTTGGTAAAAGTAGATCCATCATATACTAGTCAAACCTGTAGTAAATGTGGTCATATAGATAAAAAGTCTAGACATGGTAAAAGATATACTTGTACTGCTTGTGGTTACGATATAGATGCAGATACTAATGCCGCTATCAATATAGAAACTAGAGGTAGAACTAAGTATATATCTATAGGTCCAAAATAGGAACTATAGTATAACATATAGGTTAGGAACTAGCCTTAGGGATCTTATGATCTTCTAGAAGCTCCATCCTCTATAGGGTGGAGTAGTTCACAAAAAATTAATTTAAAAATAAAGGATTTTATATGGCTATTATACAAAAATTGTTAAACTTAGATAGATACTATCAATCTTGTACTGGTGATAAAATCATACTCAATGATCTTAACTATTACAATATAGATGATTTAACTAATGTTAATGAAATGCTGATGACTATTTATGACACTGAAGTTATTTCAGTCATACCAACTTGTTCTTGTGGTAACTTAAAAGGCGCATATCTCTTAGGTAAAACATGTCATGCGTGTGGTACAACTGTTATCGATCCAGTAGAAAATCATGACCCAGTACTTTGGTTAAAAAAATTAGACAATGTTCCTAAATTCATAAATCCACATTTTTGGACTATGTTAAGAGGTATCATGGCTAAAAACATGGATTGTGTTAGATGGCTAGCTGATCCTACCTATAACCCACCAGTAAAACTACCACCATATTTACATGGTATCTTAGAACATATAGGTGGTGTTCGTAGTTATGATAATCTTGTTAATAACATAGATAACATTTTAATCTATCTACAAAACCAACCTAAGTTTAGAACTGCTGCTATGATTAGATATATAGATGACCTAAGGGAACTCTATGCTAAGTCGCAAGATGATATATTCTCTAACTATATACCTATTGTTAATAAAAGGTTATTCGTTATGGAGAATACTAATATGGGTAAATTTACTAACTTAGCTGTTAGTGAACTTATTGATTTAGTAATCATGTGGGTTAAAGCTACATCTGATCAGAACATAACTGAAGCTAAGAAGTTAAATATAACTGCAGCAGTTATAAGTAAAATTTCTACTTTATATAATAGTTATTTTAAGAAATACATCACTGGTAAAAGTGGTATATTTAGAAAACATGTATTCGGTGCTAGAAGTCCATTTACATTTAGGGCTGTACTAACTTCTATACCAGGACCTCATAAGTATGATGAACTACATGTACCATGGGGTATAGGCGTAACTGCATTCAGGCCACATATTTTAAATAAACTTAAGAAACGTGGTTTTATGTATAAAGAAAGTAACAAAATGTTAAACAGAGCTGTTAAACTATATGATCCTGTCATAGCTGAAATACTAGATGAACTAGTAGCAGAAGCACCAGGTGATGGTATACCGATAGCTCTACAAAGGAATCAAATTTTGGGTTCCCTCCTATAGTGATATAGGATGAGAAAAACTGTGTGAATTGACGGGAAAGTTTTTATGTAATAGATACTAAACTATTGTAGAAATATAATAGTGGCTTAGATTAACTATCTAAGGTATAGTAAAAAATCTGTTATACGGACTAATCCGCAGCCAAGACCCTAAGTGTTTACATATGGGTAAGGTTCAGAGACTATCGAAAGCTATTCATAACATAGTGATATGTGATGATAATAACATAGGTACGTAATAACCCTATGGTTTGTTAGAGTTGAAGTTAATAACTCTATTGAATTAAAGCGAGTAGAGTACATCATAAATTAATTATGGTGGAAGTGCACAGGTACTCGATGTACTTAAATGTAAAGCATAACGAGTATATGATATAGTCCGCACACTACAATTATTGACATGAATATAGTGTTCGCCTTCACTTCTATTAGGAAGCTTAATATCTATTAATATAACTCAGTTTAAAAAAGATGTCTCAGATAAGACTATTTCGATGTCTATACTGAGTGTTAAGAGTCTCAATGCTAGTAGTTTAATAAAGAGAGCATAGGCAATGTGTGAGAAAGTGGTCGTATTATCTGGTGGTGCAGATGATACTTTTGGTTAGTGTATATTATGTTTATTGGATTAAAATATAAACACATATTACTAATATAGGTTAATGGTTAACCTTATAGTACTAAAGTACTTAAAAAATAATAAAAGAAAGGAGGTAACAGTATGGCTAGTAGAATTAAATATACAGTTGAGATGTTTATTAATGATGCTAATCGTATACATAAAAATAAATACGATTATAGTAAAGTTAAAGAATTTAAAACTAAAAAAGATAAAGTTCCTATAGTCTGTCCTATACATGGTGAATTTCATCAACAAGTTGGTGGTCATCTTAAAGGCTATGAATGCAAAAAATGTGGTTTTGAAAAAACTAAAAAGAATTCTATCATTAGTTTCGATACATTCGTTAAAAAGGCTAGAGAAAAATATGGTGATAAGTTCACATACCATAAAGATACATATTCTGGGATTAGAACTAACACTAAAATAACTTGTCCAATACATGGAGATTTTATACAAGCACCATATGTACACATAGCTGATTACACACTATTCGGTTGTAAAAAATGTGGTCATGATTTAGGTCTTAGTAAAGCTGTAACTAAAGAAAAATTCATAGAACGAGCTAATCAAAAGTTCAATAACAAATTTAGTTTTGACAAAATGAACTATAAGGATTTCAATACTAAAGTTATTATAACTTGTCCTATCCACGGAGACTTTGAAACAACCCCACTCTATTTCATAAACACAACTTATGGCTGTGCTGAATGTTCAGTACTAGGTCGTGCCGAAACAAGTAAAGTTAGTTTTGAAGAATTCG
>Ga0256837_1000608_pt1 | contig 29042 bp, 29 predicted proteins | sample 4562384metaG_FD_185976 | JGI IMG/M metagenome (GOLD analysis project Ga0256837, IMG submission 185976) | Hydrothermal vent microbial communities from Guaymas Basin, Mexico - 4561-384 | ecosystem: Environmental > Aquatic > Marine > Hydrothermal vents | place: Mexico: Guaymas Basin | collected... | reverse complement strand
AGACTTCTTGGTGTACTCTCACCAGCAGCTTTCCTTGTTGAAATAGGTAAAGTTTTAATCTCTCAACAGATAATGGCTGATGGGAAACAAGAGGAGTTTCGAGATGCACTTAAAGAGTTAGGTGATGTTGAAGCAGCTGAACGCCAAATTGTTGGTGTAGATACACCTGAAGTCTCTGCAACAATCTTTTCTCAATGGAAATTTGAAGAGGGTCTTGTTGATGTTATAAGAAATTGTCAAAATCCTACTAAGGCAGAAGAGCAAGACCAACGTGCAGCTTCTATTTTAAATGTTGTTCGTGTTGCTGTACCTATAAATGGTGTGATAACTGATGCAAGTATTGCAGAAGCCAAAGAGCTTATAAAACAATACTCTCTTGATATGGAGAGTTTTGAAAAAGCTCTTGAGAACGCAAACTAGTTAAAAGAATGAAATCCCTCCTAATTAGACTCACTCTTGGTTTGAGTGAGCAAGATATAAGCCCCGAAGAAGCCTCTTTAATTCAAGAGTGGCTTCAAAAAAAATATCTCACAAAAAAAGAAAATATTTACAAATTTAACTCTAAATACCGTGCAGGAACTTTAGGTTTAATACAAAAAGAGACTGCCTATCTTCATGTTATTGGTGAAAATATTCGTGATTTAAAGATAGATGAGTTAGGTATAGCTAAAGAGGGTGACCTTATTATAGCTCAGCGTTTACTCGGAAAAAGGGGTACGCCCTCTGCCAAAATAGCTGAGATAGTAGGAAGAGAACAGAGTTATAGTGTCGCCTATATTATTCTAAAAGATACTCATAAATCTCTTGTTGACCTTAAAACTGACTTTCCAATCGGAGCAGAGCTTAGCCCAGAGGAGCTTGAAAAGTATCAAGTTGGTGATGTTTTTAAAATCGACAATCAAGAAAATGTAGTTTTAGAAAAACTTGGAAATATAAGTGACCCAAAAGTTGATGAGAAAATAGTTCTAGCTCAGTACAATAAACATGATGAATTTGAAGAAGATGTACTTGAAATTGCTCGTTCTTTTAAACCAGTAGATGCTAAAAACTATCCTAATCGAAAAGATTTAAGAGATTTAGACTTTTCTACTATTGATCCTGTTACTGCAAAGGATTATGATGATGCTATCTGTTGGGATGATGCGAACTCTACTCTCTATGTAGCCATAGCTGATGTAAGTGAGTACATTAAACCATTTGGGGCATTAGATAATGAAGCGATATATAGAAGTTTCTCTATCTATCTTCCTCATCGCTCTATCCCTATGCTACCGCGTCAGCTCAGTGAAACACTCTGCTCTTTACAGCCTCATGTAGATAGACTTGCATATGTTTTTGAGATGAAACTCAACTTAACTACTTTAGAAGTAAGTAAATCTAGCGTTTACGAAGCTATCATCTACTCTAAACGCCGTTTTAACTATGAGGAGATAGATAGTTTCTTTGAGGGGAAACTTAAAGCACAAAATGATGAAGAGGAGAGGATTTTTGACTCCCTTACAAAACTTCGTGTTGTTACAGATGCTCTTAAAGAGAAGCGCCTTAAAGTTGGTTATGATTTTCGTTCTACAGAGATAGATATGGAGATAGATGAGGAGTCCAATCTAGTTGCAACACATGAATCAGAAGAGACTCCTTCTCATGCTCTTATAGAGGACTGTATGTTACTTGCTAATAAAGAAGCAGCTTCGCAATATGATCGTGGTATATTTAGAATACATGAACCACCTAGCCAAAATAAACTCCAAATTCTTTATCAAGAGTTAGCTGGAATCGGTATGAACATAGAGATTAAAGAGACTACGAAAGAGACTATTACAAGTATTCAAGAGCAAGCTCGTGATATGGGAATAGAATCAGAAGTAGATACACTCATTATTCAGTCACAAATGCAGGCGAGATATGCACCTCTCAACTCAGGACACTTCGGTCTTGGTTTTGAGCAATACACTCACTTCACTTCGCCTATTCGTCGCTATTCTGACCTTATTGTCCATAGACTTCTTAAAGCTATAAATGCGGGAGATACAGAGGAGGGTTCTTATGTTCTTAGAAACATTGAAGCACTTAGTATGACTATCAGCGAAAAAGAGAGAGAAGCGAGTAGTATAGAAAATGAATTTATGGCTCGTAAATATGCTCGATGGGCAGAAAAAAATATGAATAGAGAGTTAAAAGCTCGAATCACTTCAACTGACCCTGATATAAAAGCAGAACTAAGAGATGAGATACAGGGTGCAAGATTTTTTATAACTTCACCTGAAGTGCCTGTACTTTTTGAAGATGTTATCGTTAAAATAGAGAGAGTAGATATAGCAAGAGCAAAAATTTATGCACTTGTTGTCGGGAAGGTAGATGTATAAAAACGAACTTGACAATCACATAAGAAATGGAACGGTAAGTAACTCTTTCGTTTTCTTTGGTGAGAGTAATTTTCTTATAGATATGTATGCCAAAATGATGACAAATATAGAGGATGACAACCTCTTAGATTTTTACCATGATGAGTATGATTTCAACTCTGCAAAATCTCACCTATCTCAAGGTTCACTCTTTGGAGATAGAAATATTCTCATCATTAAAACTTCCAAAAAACTTCCTAAAAAAGAGTTAGATACACTCTTAGCGATGTGTGATAAAAGTCCTGATAATATTTTTGTCTATGCCTACTACGGAAGTGATCATAAAACTTATAACAACAAAAAAGCATTTGCTAAATCAAAGGCGATGAGTGTAAGATTTTTTCATCCTAAAGATTTTGAAGCACAAAATATTGTTTTGGGACGAGCAGAAGAGTTAAATGTAAATATTGACAAATATACTATTGCCCATCTTCTTGGAATCCATAATGGTGATGTGGCATTAGCTACAAATGAGATAGAAAAATTTCGTGTTTTTGATAGAGTTATTACAACAAAAGATGTGGATAATTTAGTTTTTGGTTTGGGAGAGGTCAATTTAGATGACTTTATCAAAAGAATTTTAAATAAAAAAGATTTTAGGGAAGATTTAGTAAGTATATTGGAACATGGAGAGGATGAGATACGAGTTCTCACAGCCATAACATCATATATCACTCAACTCTATATGTTTAACATCTATATCCGTGTAAATGGTGCGCCTAATGCACTTGAGATACTAGGTTACCCTGCTCCAAAGTTTGTTGTAGAAGAGAAATCACAACTCTCTTTAAAGTTCAAACCTCCAACTTATTCAAAGCTTCATAATCTACTTTTAGAGAGTGAACTTAAGATGAAAAGTGCTCATATTGACAAAAGTGCCATCTTACTTTCCACTTTAATACGACTTCAAAAACTACTCTAAACTCCCCTAAAGAACAATTTTTGTATAATCGCGATATTAATTTCTCCACATAAGGAATTCCCATGCGCGGTTATAAAGTATTTGCTGGTTCAGCTAGTGTCGATTTTGCAAAAGAAGTTTGCCAATTATTAGATGTACCATTAGCTAAGGCTGATGTTAAAAAGTTTAGCGACGGTGAAATATCAGTTCAAATTGCTGAGTCAGTTCGTGGTCGCGATGTATTTATCGTTCAGTCAACAGGTGCTCCATCTAATGACAATTTAATGGAACTCCTAATTATGACAGATGCTCTTAAACGCTCATCTGCTCAAAGTATTACAGCAGTTGTTCCTTACTATGGTTATGCACGTCAAGATCGTAAAGCTGCTCCTCGTGTACCAATTACTGCGAAACTTGTAGCAAATCTCTACGAAACAGCAGGTATAGATAGAGTTATCACTATAGATTTACATGCTGGTCAGATTCAAGGTTTCTTCGATATTCCTGTAGATAACCTTTATGGTTCAATTACTTTTGAGCATTACATCAAAAGTAAAAACCTTAAAAATCCTATCATCGCTAGTCCAGATATCGGTGGTGTTGCACGTGCTCGTTACTTTGCAAAACGTATGGGTCTTGATATGGTTATCGTTGATAAACGCCGCGAAAAAGCGAATGAAGCTGAAGTAATGGGAATCATAGGAGATGTTAAAGGTTATGATGTAATTATGATTGATGACATGGTAGATACCGCTGGAACTATGGTTAAAGCAGCTACTGCACTTAAAAACAAGGGTGCTACATCTGTAATGGCTTGTGCTACTCATGGTGTTCTTAGTGGAAAAGCTTATGAAAACTTAGAAAATGGTGAACTTGATGAGCTTATTATCACAAATACTCTCGATATCAAAGAGCATAAAAAGATAAAAGTACTTACAGTTGCTCCTCTTTTTGCAGAAGTTATTCGTCGTGTTTATCATAATGAAAGTGTAAACTCTCTTTTTGTATAAACAGTAGAGAGTTTATACAAACTCTCTTTTCTAATCCCCTCATTCTATACTAGCTTAGATTCTACAGATTTGAATGTAACTCACCTTAGATTTATATATTATAATTTCACAACAATAACTTAGAAGGAACCTCATGTCTATAATATCTACACTCAAAAAAGAACTCACTGATAAAATCAACAGAATCAACCTTCTAGATAATAATAGTGAAATCAATAAAATTGTAGAAGATTTGATTGTAAAAATAACTGACACAGAATTTTCTTCAATTTGGATTTATAAATTTCCTCTCTTAACAAGAGCAAGAGAGGGAGAAACAACAGAACTCTCTATAGAAAGAAAAGAGGGACTACTCTATGAGTGCTTTTCAAAAAAACAGTCCATAATATATAACTATTTATCAAGTGAAAAAGGGTATATCCCTGCTATTGATAATCCAGACAATATAAAAATAAAATCTAAAATCATAGTTCCTCTTATAGATAACGGTACATTTATAGGTATCGCAACTGCTTATTCAAGTGTCAAAAAAATTAAAAAATTCACAAATGATGATTTAAAACTTTTTCAAGCTATTACACCATTTATTATTAAAGCTATTTATAGAATGAAAAAAAATATGGAGGAGATCTCCTTAGAGGAGACTCCCTCTTCTTCAAATCTTGAAGAGAATCTAGATAAATTAGAAGAGTCTAGAGCTATTACAAAAGCACCAAATGAGATGCTAGACTATATGTCAAGTATTGTGCATGATATTAGAACACCTGCTAATGGCTTACTTGGATTTTTAGAAATCTTGCAAGAGCAGATTGATGATAGTAGACTAAAAGAGTATGTTGGACATGCAAAGAAGAGTGCACTCCTTATAAATGAGCTTACAACATCAATTCTTGATGGTGTATCTGAGGGAAGAGAAACTTTAAATAAAGAGCCTCAAAGAGTAAATACTGTTAAATTCTTTTCAGATATTGCAGAGATATTTTCAGCAAATATGTTTAAAAAAAATATCAACTACAATATCTTTATAGACCCACTTCTTCCTAAAGAGATTCAACTCGATAGTATGAAAATTAAACGTGTAATTATGAACTTAATTAGTAATGCATCTAAATTCACACCAGAGAATGGTTCTATAGAATTTTCATTAAGATATAAAGCAAAAGAGAAAAAACTTCATATATTTGTTAAAGATAGTGGTATAGGTATAGCTAAAGAGAAGCAGAAAGATGTTTTTAAAGCATTTACACAAGCTGAGAATGATACAAAAGAGAAGTATGGAGGAACAGGCTTAGGTTTATCCATATGTGCTGAGTATGTCAAAGAGATGGGTGGAAAACTCTCTCTTGAGAGTAAACTCAATCATGGATGTATATTTTATTTTGATTTAGCAATGGATATTAAAGATTATGCTAAACAGTTTGAAGCTATTGAAAATAAAGAGTCAACAGTGGTAGCAATACTTATGGATACACACAATACAGTAGTTGCAAATCACATAGCAAGATATCTTGTAAAGATTGGTGTAAATGTAGATCAGGTTACTGCTATCACTCAACTCAAACAGTTAGAATCTAATGTTACACACCTAATAAGTTTTGAAAATAAACTCTCAGGTGATCTTTTTATACAAATTAAACGAAGTAATATCAAACTCTTAGCAGTAGAAGAGAACTTCTTATCACTTAATCTTAACAATATTGATGGGGCAATGCTCATCTCTCAATATACTTACTTTGGAAATACTCTCTATACTTTTATCAATGAAAACACTATTCCAAAAGTACTTATAGTTGAAGATGACAATATTAGTATTATACTTATAAAATCAATGCTTGAGAATGAGTATTGTGAAATTGATATTGCTGAAAATGGCAAAGATGGATTAGATTTATTAATTTATGCATTACAAAGTAAAAAACCTTATAATATAGTCTATACAGACCATAATATGCCTATTCTATCAGGTACAGATATGATAAAACAGTACAAAGCACTTGAAGCGAAAACTAGCTTACAAAAAACATTTACTGTTTCAGTTTCAGGAGATGAGAAAAAGATAGGAAAAGATGATTATGATTATTTCGCAACAAAACCTTTCAAAAAACAAGAGATAGTTTCTCAATTTTTACAAACATTACATTAAAGGAGCAAATATGCAAAAGCCGACACCAAATGATATTGAGCAAGAGATTACAAGTATAGATTTAATAGTTTCAAAATCTGATAAAGAAGGAAAGATAACATATATTAATCCAATATTTACTAAAATATCTGGATATACACAGGGAGAGCTTATTGAGAAACCACACTCAATATTACGACATCCTGACATGCCAAAAGTTATTTTTAAATACTTATGGGAAAACTTAAAAGATGGTAATGATGTAGTTACATATGTTAAAAATTTATGTAAAGATGGAAGTTATTATTGGGTACTTGCTACAGTTAAAACTGCTAAAAATCCAGATGGTTCATTCAGGAACTATATGTCGACACGAAGATGTATTACTAAAAATGCAAAAGAGAGTATAAGTAAAATATATGCTCATCTCTTACAAACAGAAAAAGATTCTGGAGTTGAAGCTTCACAAAAAGTATTTGAGAAATTTTTACTTGCTAATCATATAAATAATTTAGAAGAATTTAATACTTTTATGCAAAAAATAAATAAATAGGAAGAAAAAATGATAAATTTTGATGAAAAAATGAAAAGATTAAGAAGTGTCAATGGGTACTTAGGTTCTGCTATATTAAACTATAGTGGAGAGACTTTATATGTTGAAAATGAGAGTACAGGAACAGATATAGCATATGCTGCAACTATTTTTAATGATACATTTCGTACTATTAGTGAAACATCTTTAGATATTGGTTTTAGTGAAGCATCTTCAGTAGAAGCTAAAACGGATGATGGACATGTCTTCTTAGTTAAAAGTGCTGGAATGCATACTGAAAATCAATATGCTAAAATAGATATATTTTGTATCTTTAGAGATGATGGAAATATAGCTCTAGCAAAGATGATTATAGATAAAAGTTCCAGAGCTATATCTGACGAACTCTCTCGAATATAAGCTATACTCATGAAAACTTTGTATCTTATACGACATGCAAAATCGGGTTGGAGTAAACCAAATACGAGTGATTTTGAAAGAGTTATTTCAAAAAAAGGTAAAAAAGATATAAAGACCATGGGCTCTTATCTCTCATTAATAGGAATTTCTCCTCAGCTTATTCTATCTAGTTGTGCACTTAGAGCACAACAGACTACAGATTTACTAGCAGAAAAGATAGAATTTGAAGGAAAAAAATATTATCTTGAAGAGTTATACTTAACAGGAGTGGATGTTATTAGAGATATTATTTCGATACAAGAAGATGAGATTGATTCTATGTTTGTCGTTGGACATAACCCACAACTCCATGAATTAGCAAATACTCTTATAGATGAACATATCAGTAAATTTCCTTCTCTAGGAATTATCGCTATAAATTTTCAAATAGACTCATGGAGTGAAATTGAAGAACAAAAAGGTAAAATAGATTTCTTTATTTTTCCAAAACAATTTAAATACTATATGCCGAGACAAATTAGAACTATTTTAGCAGAAAAATAGATATATTAAATAGTTTTTTTATTAACTAATATCTATTAAGCTAATAATTTTTTAGCAAAAACAACTGCTCTTATAAATGTTCTATGCATATTTTCCTCACCTATTAAAGTGACAATTTTATGTTTTTTCAATGCTTCAAATACCTCATTATTTGTTCCAGAAGTTACAATAACTGTTCCGTTCTCTTTTAGAATCTCTATCGTTTCATAAAAATTATGAAGTGCAGTTGCATCTATAAAAGTTACATGCCTCATCCTTATAATCAAGACTTTTGCACTTATAGCTCTCTTTTGAATGAGCTCTGCATACTGTTTAGCTGAGGCAAAGAAGAGAGGTCCACCTATCTCATAGACAGCGATACCTTTTGGTAGTTTTTCATAATTTTCTATATCATCTTCATCATCACTCTCAACTATCTCATGCTTATCAACATCTGCCATTCGTTTCATAAAAAGCAGAGAGGAGAGAACTATACCTACTTGAATCGCTACTGTTAAATCTACAACAATCGTTAAAATAAAAGTGCTTAATAAGACACTATAATCATAAGCAGAACCCTTTAAAATAGAGAAAAAAGATCTGTATTCACTCATATTAAACGCCACTACTATTAAGATACCTGCAAGAACAGACATAGGAATCAACTTTGCATAGTTCATAAAAAAGAGCATTATCAGTAGAAGAGTGAGAGAGTGTACTATCCCTGAGATAGGTGTTCTTCCACCATTTTCTACATTTGTAGCCGTTCTAGCTATAGCACCCGTTGCAGGAATACCTCCAAAAAATGGTGTAGCTATATTTGCTAAACCCTGTGCTATAAGCTCTGTGTTTGAGCGATGAGCACCACCAATCATTCCATCAGCTACTACTGCTGAGAGAAGAGACTCCACACTCCCTAGAAGTGCTATAACTAAAGCTGGAACTATATAAGTTGTAAGGTTAGAGAGCTCAAAATGAGGAAGAGAAAAAGTAATATCATTCGGAATTGTTCCAAAAAAAGTCTCTATCGTTGTAACAGGAAGATGAAAAATTTGCACACTTAGAGTTAAAAGGATTAGAGCTACAAATGAACCAGGAACCTTAGAGTTTATCTTTTTAAAATTCAGAGTTATAAGAATTGTTACGAGAGTTACAGCCAAAGCATAATAGTTAATATCTTGAGTATGTTCAAAATAACATTGCCATTTTTCAAAAAAGTTTGCTGGTAATTTTTGAATACTTAAACCTAAAGCATCTTTTATCTGTGTAGAAAAGATAACTACAGCAATCCCACTTGTAAAACCGACAATAAGCGGATGAGGAAAGTATTTAAGTAGATTCCCTAATTTTAAAACTCCAAAAAGCACTAAAATAACACCAGCCATTAGAGTGGAGATTAAAAGACCATCTACTCCATACTGCTGGATTATTCCATAGAGTATGATGATAAAAGCCCCTGTAGGACCTCCAATCTGTACCCTACTCCCACCAAAAAGTGAAATAATAAACCCTGCAACAATAGCAGTAATTATCCCTTTTTCAGGAGAAACACCACTTGCAACTGCAAATGCTATGGCTAGAGGAAGTGCGACAATGCCCACTATACTTCCAGCTACAATATCCTTAAGAATCTGTTCTTTTGATATACCTTGTTTTAAAAGTGTAAATAGTTTTGGTTGAAAAATCATTTTACGAGAGTACCTTATCTTTTACTTGTAGTGATATTATACAACACTAACCCTAATAGATAAGAATACTCAGCAGTTAAAAGATTTACTTACTCTGTCCCATACCACCTATTTGCGCCATACGAGATTTTTGAAAAGTATAAAATTCATCTTTAGTTATCTTTCCATCACCATTTGTATCAATCATTGCAAACATTGAACTACTTCTCATTCCCATAGCACTTTGCATTTTCGTACTTTTTTGCATTTTCTTACTTCTTTGCATTCCCATACCATGACCTCTAAAGTTTGCTGTTGGATAGTTGTCAAACATCCATCTTACAACTTTTTCAAGCTCAGCAGGTGTAATATTTCCTTTTTGAGAAGGCATTACTCCAAAATGTTTTAGTTTTTGAGGCATACAAATTGCCTTAGCTTTACTTGGGTTTTGAACATAATCAACCACAAAAGCAACTGCATCTTTTTTATTTGGATAAGTCATTTTAAGATGTCTCATAACTCCATTTAAAGGTGGTGCAATAATAGTTGACATATCTTTTGGCATACTCTTAGAGTGACACATTGCACACTTGTTATCAAAAGTATTCTCCTCTGCACTTGCTCCAAAGAGTGTTGTTGTAACTCCAGCTATAGCTATTAATGTAATTATTGAATTTTTCAGAATAATCTCCTTATTTAAGTAGGGAATTATGACATTTTCATGTTAATAGAGTATAAAATAAACCTCAATTTAAAATACTATTTTTGAATTTACCTTTAAATCTGATGATGTAAAGAGAAATTTAAAACTGTAGGTATCACATATTTTTTGAACGATATAGAGTCCTAAACCAAATCCACCCTCATTTTTATTATCCCGTACAAACTTCTTTAAAACTTTTTTCTGATTACGAATCTCACCATTATTAATCACAGCAAAATACTCTTGTGTAGCTTCTATCCGTATAAGCCCCTTGGCTGGTGTATATTTAATGGCGTTTGAGAGAAGATTATCAACAAGACGAATTAAATCTTCCCTATCCATACTCAATGTAATATTTTCTACCTCTTTTTCAATAATCAGATTCTTGTTTTCAATAAGTGTCTGAAAAAATTCCAATCTTTCATCTAAAACTATCTTTAAACGGAGAGTCTCTATCTCTTTTGGGGCATTATGCTCTAACTTCACAAAACTTAAATCTTTAAATATTTTTGAAACACGAAACGCCGAACTCTTAATCTTTTTCAACTCATCTGTATCACGACATAAAGGATAGAGTTCATTAGCCAGCTCAATATTTGCTAAAATATTACTAATAGGAGTATTTATCTCATGAGTTGCATCTGTTATAAACTCTTCTAAAGACTCAATAGCATCACGCATAGGTTTTAAAAATATTTTTCCTAGCACAAAAGCTATAAGAGTAATAAAAAGTGTACTCAGTATAAAAAAGAGAAGTAAATTACGAACGAGATCATCAATGCTCTCTCCAATATCAGTATATATTGCAAAATAGACCTCCCCCCATTTCTTATGCTCTTTATGAATATAGTAAAATTTATCATCCTTACGAAAAGACTCTTTGGAGAGCTCCTCTTTAGTAAGTTTAAAACTACCTCCAATATATTTTTTATCCTTATAGACTGAAATAGGCATCCCTAAAAATTCTGGTTTATTTGTATTGTGTAAAAAGTGGCGTTTGAGATTGGTCTTAATAAAAACATCTATCTCTTTTTTCATATGGGAGATATTATTATTAAGAATGAGTTGATAGTTCATCTGATAATAGAGCCATGTCCCCACTGCTAACAAAAAGAGTGATGAGATTATATAGACAGATAAAAATCTTCTAAATGCTTTTTTTTCAACCAACATATCTATACCCTATATTTTTGATTGTCTCAATTTTCTCTTTCCCTATAATATTTCTCAAACGATTTATAAAAACTCTTAATGAAGCTTCACTAGGATCCTGAGTATAACTATAAAGTAGTTCAAAAATCTCTTCACGTGAGATAATTTTATCTCTATTTTGCAAAAACATATTAAGAAGAGTTATCTCCTTAGAGGTTAAATGTACCTTTTCATTATCCTTATGTAAAATAAGTTTTTCAGTATCAAAGAGTATATTTTCGGCAATAGTGATAATTGATTCATTTTTATACACTCTACGTAAAATTGCATTTACTCTTAACGAGAGTTCATTGAGGGAAAAAGGTTTTGTTATGTAATCATCACAACCACTTAAAAAACCCTTTTCTATATCTTTTTGTGTATCTAAAGATGTTAAAAATATAATAGCAATATTAGAAAATTTTCTAATCTCCTCTGAGACCTCAAAGCCATTTAATGAGGGTAACTTCACATCTAACAAAATAAGATCATAATGATTCTCATAAGCCATATTAACAGCCTCAGCCCCATCAAATACAAAATCACACTTAAAAGATTTCATCTCTAAATACTTGACTATAGTACTATTTAAATCAACATCATCTTCAACAACAAGTAGTTTTTTCATTCGATACCCTCTTCTTTAATTTATAAGCTAATTATTTTTCTGTAGTAGAGTATATAAAATTACTCCTAAAAGAGAGAAACTTACCACACTAAAAATAATAGTATAACCAGTTGGTAAATCATAAATATATGATATAAAAAGTGCAAATAGTATAGCTAATGAACCAAAAATAATAGCAAAAGAAAAAGGCTTAAATCTTTTCTGTGTTATGCCTATGTACGATGGAGCGATCAGTAGTGAGAATACTACTAAAACGCCAGCTGACTGAACAGATGATGTAACAGTAATAGCTAACATTAAGAAGAAAAGAAACTCTTTTTTAAGCCCCTGCACTCGTGGGTAGATAAAGAACATCACAAACGCTACAAACCCATAAATAGCCAAATCTTTATACAAATCTTCACTCGAAGTAAAGAGAATATCAGCAGCACTTAGTTTTGAGAAAAGCTCTGTTCCCTCTGCACTCTGTGCTAAAATAAGCATAATTGCTGAAATACCAAAAGCATATAGAAGCCCTATAAAAGCCTCTATCTTCTCTATCCTTTTTGTCGCCCAAGTGATGATAAGTGCACCAAAAACTGCAAAAAGTAGAGTCATAACACTCTGATATGCACCTCCCATAAATGCTATACTTATAGCCATACCACTTGCAGCAATCTGACCAATAGCTAAGTCGGTAAAGATAACTCCACGTTTAATAATTTCTATGCCAAAGATAGTATGTATAAAGACTAGAGCGATAGCCAGTACAAATGCAGGCCAGAGAAGCTCTACTATCTGCATATATTTTTCGCTATTGTATTGTAATACTCTTCTAAAGTTTTACTTCCATCTGCTCCCATATCGTGAGGAATCAACATAACTTTTGCACCTGTTTTAGAGGCTATAAATTTTGCTGTTTTTCTCTCATGGTAAACATCTTGTAAGATGAGTTTAATGTGATTTTTCTTTATTGTATTTATAAGTGCTATGGTATGTTTAGAACTCGGAGCTATTCCAGGAAGAGGCTCTATAGTCCCATAACTTTTATAGTTGTAGCGTCTAAGAAAGTAATTAAAAAGTTCGTGATACTGCACAACTTTTTTATCTTTACACTCACTCATTTTTGTATCAAATTTTGTAAGATACATTTTCCATTCACTCAAAAAATTATCTAAATTTTCTGCATAGATAGTGGCATTATCACTATCTATAGTTTCAAGTTTTTGTGCTATTGCTTTAGCAATTAGGGGTACTAAATGCGGGTCAGTCGTGTAGTGAGGATTTCCCTGAGCATGAACATCTCCAAAACCACGAGAGACTGATGTCGGTACATCTATCATAGGAATATAGTGAGAGATATCTAAAAAGCCTTTTGCTCCATTTTGAATCTTTGCATTATTTGCATTTTTGATAAGAGGTGGTAACCAACCAAGCTCTAGCCCTCCCCCATTCATAATAAGCAAATCAGCACGGTTAAGTTTTGCTAAAAGTGAGGGTTTTGGAACTATAAAGTGTGGGTCATATTTGCTACTTCCAAGTACAGTAACCCTTACTAAATCACCACCTACTTTTTTTGTAATTGCTCCAAGAGTTGAGTAAGTTGTATCTACACGAAGTGAAGCGAAAAGTCCCGTCGTGATAAGCAGTGTTAAAAATAATATTTTTTTCATCGTAATTCTCCCTAGTATGAGTGAGCGCCATGCGCACCTGCAGCGATGTTGAGTGTAAGCATTACTGTTTTTATATTTTCTCTTGCACCATCAATGACTTTTGTTCTATCGTAAGAAGCTTCTAAACGCAGACGAGACATAGGAAAAGGTTTATATTCAAGCATTGCCGTATATCTATCTAAGTTATTAGTATCTATACCAGTATATGCTGATAAATCTGTCTCATTTTTTGTGATTCTATCATACATAACACCACCACTATAGTTGTTGTTATATTGATAAACAAACTGAGAATAGAGACCCGCTTGTTTATCTGTTTTATCAGTTGTATCCTGCTCTCTATCTCTTTGTAAATATTCACTCTGCCAAATAAGAGAACTATAGCTTCCAAGTTGATCTCTCATTGTCAAATCTACACCATACACATCACTATTTTTTGCCACATCTGTCTGACCATGAGCTAAACTTACACCAGCTAAAAATGAAAGATCTTCTGTAAGATCAAAACTTGTTTTGATATAGCCAACATAGAGATTGTTTTGTGCTAAGTTTCCAAAACTTCTCTCATTTCTTCCCTGCATTGCATCCACACCCATCATAACATAAGTGTCTGTTGGGGCAACCCATTGGAGTTGTACTCCAGCATCACTTATGCTATCAGGACCAAAGAGCGACTTGTATATGATAGGCTGTTCTTCAAATAGCCAAGAGTGTTGGTGCTTTTCATTGATACGACCAAAGGCACTCTTAAACTTTCCAGCTTTTACTTTGAGTCCATAAGGGAGTGCGCGTGTCGTTACAAATGCCTCTTCTACTTCTAATCCATCTTCAGCAATATGAAAGATAGCAAAAGCATCAAAGTAGGGATCAACTGTTGAGTGAAGTGCTAACTCTGCATAGTTAAAATTAAACCCACGATTGGCATTAAAAGGAAGTTCAGCATCACCTGCATTAATAAAACCAGGAATTGCTAAATCAGCATAAGCAGGATTAGCAATATTACGACCAACTGCCGATGTATTTAAAATAAATGCTATATCAGGCAGGTAAGCATTTTGTGAAAAACTTGCTGAATTATTTGTATTTTTTTTCTCAAGGCTACTTAGTTTTGCACTGAGTGCAAGTGTCGCCTCTTTTTGTTCTTGTAACTGCTCTTTTATTGCATCCATCTGCGCATCTGCGTAGAGTGAAGATACTGTTAATAGAGAGAGTATTATTCTCTTTTTCATTCTTGTCTCCATAATATTTTATATAGTTCTGATTATTTTTTATGAGGTAAATATTAGGAGAAGAGAGGTGGAGCACGAGCCGAAAAAGTAAGCTTTTGTTTTTCTATTTGAAAGTTTGGTAAACTTGCTAATGTAGCTTCTGAAACTATTGTAAAAAGTACCAGGTAATTTACATTTATTGGAGTATCTATATTCGCTACATTATGAGAAATAGTACATATCAGACAATTATTATGCTCTTGTAAATCATTATGGTGATGCAAAGACCCCATAAATGTAGCAATCATAAAAATAATGCTGATATATTTTACTAGTAACTTCTTCTTCATAAATGGAATTATAACTCTTTTTTTATAAATTTTAACAACACTATCAGCACATTTTTTGTATAATCGCGACAATTATTTCTAAACATTAGGAAACCTATTTGAAAAACATTAGAAACTTCTCTATTATCGCACATATTGACCATGGAAAATCAACTCTTGCTGACCGTATTATTCAAGAATGTGGCTCTGTCTCTGAACGTGAGATGTCAACACAGATGATGGACACTATGGACATCGAACAAGAGCGTGGTATTACCATCAAAGCACAATCTGTTAGACTTGACTATGTAAAAGATGGTGAACACTACATTCTTAACCTCATCGATACTCCGGGACATGTTGACTTCTCATATGAAGTAAGTAAGTCTCTTGCATCTTCTGATGGTGCTTTGCTTATCGTAGATGCAGCTCAGGGTGTTGAAGCTCAAACTATTGCAAATGTTTACTTAGCACTTGATAATGACCTTGAACTTATTCCTGTTATTAACAAGATAGATTTACCTGCTGCTGATCCTGATAAGGTAGCTGAAGAGATAGAGACTTCTATAGGCATCGATGCAACTGATGCTTGTTTAGTATCTGCTAAAACGGGTGTTGGGATTCGTGAGTTAATTGATGCTATCGTAGATAGAGTTCCTGCTCCTGTTGGAGATCCTGAAGCTACTACAAAAGCCATCATTTATGACTCATGGTTTGACCAGTACTTAGGTGCACTTGCACTTGTACGTGTCTTTGATGGTCAGGTTAAAAAAGGGCAAAATATCAAGCTTATGTCTAATGGTGAAGAGCATCAAATACTTGACTTAATGTACCCTCACCCTATGAAAAAGATTAAAACTAAGAGTATTGAGTGTGGTGAGATTGGTATCGTTGTTCTTGGTCTTAAAGAGGTAAGTGTTATCAATGTTGGGGATACTTTAACTGATGTTAAAAACCCAACTGCTGAGCCTGTTGGAAACTATGAACCTGCAAAACCATTTGTATTTGCAGGGATTTTTCCTATAGATACTGACAAATTTGAAGATCTTCGAGAAGCACTTGATAAACTCAAACTCAATGACTCTTCACTCTCTTATGAGCCTGAAACTTCAGTAGCACTTGGTTTTGGTTTTCGTGTAGGTTTTCTTGGAATGTTGCATATGGAAGTTATTAAAGAGCGTTTAGAACGTGAATTTAATCTTGACCTTATCGCCTCTGCACCATCGGTAATCTACAATGTTTACCTTAGTAATGGTGATTTTGTAAATGTGCAAAACCCATCACAACTACCAGAAGTGAACCGTATAGATAGAATCGAAGAGCCTTATGTGAGAGCGACTGTAATCACTCCTGCTGAATACTTAGGAAATATCATTACACTTCTTATCAACAAGCGTGGAACTCAAACAAAAATGACTTACCTCAATGAAGATAGAGTTATGCTTGAGTATGAAGTGCCTATGAATGAGATAGTGATGGACTTTTACGATACTCTTAAAAGTATCTCAAAAGGTTATGCATCATTTGATTATGAGCCTATCGACTTTAAAGTGGGTGACCTTGTGAAACTTGACATCAAAGTAGCAGGTGAAGCAGTAGATGCTCTTAGCATCGTTGTTCCTCGTAACCAAGCACTCTCTCGTGGACGTGTACTTGTTAAAAACATGAAAGAGCAAATCCCGAGACAACTCTTTGAAGTTGCTGTTCAAGCCTCTTTAGGAAGTCAGATTATCGCTCGTGAAACTGTAAAATCTATGGGTAAAAATGTTACGGCAAAATGTTACGGTGGAGACATCACTCGTAAACGTAAACTTTTAGAAAAACAGAAAGCTGGTAAGAAACGTATGAAGTCTATCGGTAGAGTACAGTTACCACAAGAGGCATTTATGTCTGTTCTAAAAATGGACTAAACGCCAACTCCTATGAAATGCTTGATGTGTGAGAGTTTATCACTTAAACACATCTGCAACAGATGTCAAAAACTCTACTTAAGCCCTAAAATCTACAAACGATACTTACCAAATGGCACTCAAATCATCTCTTTTTATAAATACGAAGCAATAAAAGATCTTCTCCATACTAAACATACTGATATTGGATTTCATATTTATAATATCTTAGCCAAAAATAGTTTTGAAAAATTTGCAAATGAATTTTACTTTGAAGAGAACATTCTTTCCATAGCTATTGATGACAATGTAAAAGGTGACTACTCTCATACTGCTATCTTAAACCATCATCTTAAATCTAAAAACATCAAACCACTCTACTCAAAACTACGAGCTCAAAACAGTGCTTCATACTCGGGAAAGAGTAAATCATTTAGAGAACTAAACCCTAGAGATTTCAGACTTAAAAACTTTAGAGGGGAGAGTCTAATTTTAGTAGATGACATTGTTACAACAGGAGCTACTCTTAGCGAGGCTATAGCCATACTTCAGAGTAAGGGAAAAGAAGTTCTCTTCTGCTTAACTCTTTGTGATGTCGCTAACTCTTAGAAAAATCTTTTTAAATATTTATCTATACCTTTTTTAATCACCTTAGTTGCCTCTTTTTTCATAAGTTCATCAGCATGTACTTTCACATGAAGAGAATTTATATTGCCATTAAGAGTAACTTCAATAGGATTTTTATTTGCAACTATATCTATCTTAGCATGAACAATTTGTGTTTTTGAATTGAGTTTTGCATTTTTTGTAGAAATTGATGATTTGTTTGATTTAAGACTCAATGATGTAATGATATTCTCTTTATTTATCTTAGCATCTACATCCCCAGCAAAAATCTCTTTGTAGAGATTAATCTTTGCATATTTTTTTGTTAAATCAAGTACTTTGTTTTGAGTAAACTTACCATTTGAGAGTTTTCCATCAAATGTTCCTCTCTCCTTAGCAAGATTGTATTTCACATCACCACTTATACGAGAATCAAAAACTTTAGGATAGATAAGCATATCAAAAACTTTAAGTGTCTTCATACCGTTTAACTTAGCGTTTAAGTCATCATTATGTAGTTTCACATCTAAAACACCCTCTGCCACTTTTGAGTGCATAGTAAAGTCTAAATCTTTAGCTTGTTTTACTATTCCAGTTGCATTTAAAGAGCCTTTCATATGTCTATCACTCACAAAGTAAAATCTATCTAAATTAGGAAGTTTTACTCTATAGTCACTCTCAAACGAGTTATCGCTAAGTTTAAATTTAGCATTTTTAATAGTTAAATCTGCAAGATTAGAGTTAAAATTAACTTTTGTATCTATACTCTTTCCCTTTAAAACAGTATAAGTAACTGCATTAAAAGTTACCTTTGGCATCGCTGTTTTAAACTTGTAAGTTTTAGTGAAATACTTAGAGTCTAAAACTCCTTTATATATTTTACTTTTTACAACTCCCTGTAAATTTGCCATATCTACACTGCTCATATCTACATCTAAATCAAAGTAAGCATTAGCATAGTGAGGTTGCTTTACCATATAGAGAGCTTTTTGTAATTTTAAGGCTCTTACTCTTGCTTTTACTTTTGTTGGTTTGAAATTTTCTAATGTAGCTGTGAAATTTGTTTTTGATGATGCAAAATCTGTTTTTCCATTTACTACTAAACTCTTCTTAGAGCCTTTCACTTTCCCACTAAGTTTTAATGAGCCTCGAACATCAGCACCTATTATCACTTTTAAAAGCCCTAACTCTTTCACATTTACACCATATTTTATATCTACTAAAAGTGGTTCTGGGATTATCTTTCCTCCTGAACTTATTTTTGCAAGATTTGAGTTTAATGTATAGATATAATCCACATCATCATCTTTTAAAGTGGCGTTTAGATTCATACTAAATGCTGTATTTCTCGGTATAGTGATTGAAAAATCTTTTTTAAGTACTCTTGTGTTTAACTTTCCATGACTTGTATGAAGCAGAATATTTCCATCAAGTTTATGAGGTGTAATATTTTTAAAATTCACATCTAAGTTTATATCAGCACTTGCATAAGATTTTTGATTTCCAATATATAGCAATGTTTTTAAATCTACATCTTTCATTTTAGCGATAATAGATGTTGGATTAAAATCTGTCAACTCTACATGATAAGTAGTATCACCTTTTGCAAGATCACTGACACCATCTATCTTTATAAACGCTAGATTACCAACAACTGAACCATTTGTACGGAATGCACCTTGGAGTTGTGTTTGAGTCAATTTTTTAAGTGTTTTCAACTCTTCTAGTTTTAGTGAGTACTTAATATTAAAAGCTTGTGTAAACATCGAGTAGTTACCAACTACAACAAGTGTGTTGTTTCTGTTTAACTCTACTCGTATATCGAAACTACTCATACCTAAAGAGAATTTTTCTAGTTTTACAGTATTTAAAGTGTTCTCTTGAATTTTCTTTTCAATAATTGGTTTTAAGATACCATTTCCAAAACTTGTAAATAATCCTAAATATACTACTAATACTATACTTACTATAAATGACAAAATCCATGCTACTACTTTCATCTACTATCCTATATTTAACTCAAATTTTTGTAAATTATTATACATCAGATAGCTATTTATTCTACTTAAAAATATGAAAACAACAACTTGATAAAGATAGACTCAACTTATCTAAGTTAAAATATTTAAGTTTTACTTGACATGTTTACACTCAATCGTTATAATACTGCTAACTTTTAAATAAAGGAGTCATTTAACAATTATGTCTAAAGAAGAATTACAAGACGAAAACCTTGCAAATGATGAGGCAATCGCAGAAAATGAAGAAGTTATAACAGACGAAGCAGAGGCTGAAGCTGTAGCAGTTGAAAATGAATTTGATCTTTTACAGACTGAACTAACAGAGTTAAAAGACAAATATGCACGTGTTCATGCTGATTTTGATAATATCAAAAAAAGACTTGAACGTGAAAAGTACACGGCAGTAGAATATGCAAATGAAAAATTTGCAAAAGATATGATCCCTGTACTTGATGCACTTGATGGTGCTATGAAGTCAGTTCAAACTGATGCAGACAAAGCAGAACTTTTTGATAAGTTAAAAGAGGGTATCGAGCTTACACACAAATCATTTCTAACTCAGTTAGAAAAACATGGTGTAAGTATGGTAGCACATGATGAACCATTTGATCCAAACATTCATAATGCTATTCAAGCGATGGATAGTGAAGATGTTGAATCTGGAGAGATAGTTCAAACTTTTCAAACAGGTTACAAATACAAAAGTCGCCCACTTCGTGAAGCGATGGTAATAGTAGCAAACTAGAAGAAGCACTATCGGGGCTTAGACTTTAGTCTAACTTCTTATGGGAGTGAACTCCCATCCCCAACTGGAAGAAGAAATGTTATCGGGGCTTGGACTTTAGTCCAACTTCTTGTGGGAGTGAACTCTCATCCCCGAATGAAAACAAATTAAAAAATAAAATTTAAGGAATTAATTATGAGTAAAGTAATTGGAATAGATTTAGGAACAACAAATTCATGTGTAGCAGTTTATGAGGGTGGTGAAGCGAAAATCATCCCTAATGCAGAGGGTAAAAATACTACTCCATCAGTAGTAGCGTTTACAGATAAAGGTGATGTTCTAGTTGGTGATCCAGCAAAACGTCAAGCTATCACAAATCCTGAGAAAACTATCTCTTCTATTAAGAGAATTATGGGTCTTATGATGGACGAAGAGAATGCAAAAGCAGCTCACGATAAAGTTACTTACAACATAGTAAACAAAGATGGTGCTGCATGTGTTGATGTTGCTGGTAAAGTTTACACTCCACAAGAAATTTCAGCAAAAATTCTTACAAAACTTAAAGAAGATGCTGAAGCTTACATCGGTGGAAAAGTTACTGATGCTGTTATTACAGTTCCAGCTTACTTCAACGATAGCCAACGTAAAGCGACTAAAGATGCAGGTACAATCGCTGGTCTTAATGTTTTAAGAATCATCAATGAGCCAACTGCTTCTGCACTTGCTTATGGTTTAGAGTCAAAATCTGAAGAAAATGTACTTGTGTATGACCTTGGTGGTGGTACTTTTGATGTTACAACTCTTGAGATTTCAGATGGTACATTTGAAGTTCTTTCAACTGATGGTAATGCATTCTTAGGTGGTGATGACTTTGATAACAAAATCGTTGATTTTTTAAATGATGAGTTTAAATCAAGCCACGGTATTGAGCTTAAAAATGACAAAATGGCTCTTCAACGTCTAAAAGATTCTGCTGAAAATGCTAAAAAAGAGTTAAGTTCTGCAACTGAAACTGAGATTAACTTACCGTTTATCACAATGACAGAAGCTGGGCCACAACACCTTGTTGTAAAACTTACTCGTGCTAAGTTTGAGGGTATGATTGCTGGTTTAATTGAAGAGACTATCTCTCATATCAAAACTGCTATGAAAGAGTCTGATTTAGATAACAATGAGATCAAAGAGATTATCATGGTTGGTGGATCAACTCGTGTTCCAGCTGCTCAAGAAGCTGTAAGTAAATACTTCGGTGGAAAAGACCTTAACAAAGGTGTAAACCCTGATGAAGTTGTTGCTGCAGGTGCTGCTATTCAAGGTGGTGTTTTAAGAGGAGATGTTAAAGATGTTCTTCTTCTTGATGTTACTCCTTTAAGCCTTGGTATTGAGACTTTAGGTGGTGTTATGACTAAGATTATTGAAAAAGGAACTACGATTCCTGTTAAAAAATCTCAAGTATTCTCAACTGCTGAAGATAACCAACCAGCTGTTTCTATCAGTGTTGGACAAGGTGAGCGTGAGTTTGCTAAAGATAATAAATCACTTGGTCTATTTGAGCTTGGTGACATCCCAGCTGCACCACGTGGTGTGCCACAAATTGAAGTAACTTTTGACATTGATGCAAATGGTATCTTAACTGTTAGCTCAACTGATAAAGGAACTGGTAAATCTCAGTCAATCACAATCTCTGGATCATCAGGATTAAGTGAAGAAGAGATTAACAAAATGGTTCAAGATGCAGAAGAGAACAAAGCAGCTGATACAGAACGTAAAGAGTTAGTTGACCTTAAAAATCAAGCTGATGCACTAATCGTTCAAACTGAAAAATCAGTTGAAGAGATGGGTGATAAACTTGAAGCAGAAGAGAAAGCTAAAATCGAAGCTGCTGTTGCAGACTTGAAAGAGACTTTAAAAGATGAAAATGCTACAAAAGCACAAATCGAAGAGAAAGTAAAAACTCTTACAGAATCTGCTCATAAAATGGCAGAAGAGATGTATAAAAAAGAACAAGACCCAGCAAAAGCAGAAGCTGATGCTAAGAAAAAGAAAGAGGAAGACGACGTAATAGATGCTGAGATAGAGTAAAGTAACTCCATCTCTAGCACTGAAGACGTAATAGACGCTGAGATAGAGTAATCTACTCAACACCTTCACTTCACAACTAGAGAGAGTTTTTACTCTCTCTACTCCTTTCCCCTTTCATACTACAACTACTATAAAAAAATTAAATTTAAATGTTAATTAAGTCTATGAATCTTTAAGTGAGCTATAATGTCATAAAAAAAGAGAGCTTATGGAAAACCCTTTTGAGTCAGGTCACATAAAAAATTATATACTTCTCTATGCGAGTATAGTCGTCATCATGGTACTGTTTTTTATAGCCACTACACTTTTTAATGATGTAGAGCAGCATAAGAAGAAACAGTTTAATACAGAGAAAAAAGAGCAAGTTCAAGTTGTAGAAAAAAACAGTACAAAGAGTAAAAAGTTTAAATTTAAACTTTTAGAGAAAGCTTACTAAGGGCTTGAAAAGAGTTACAAAGATTTTACTTCTTTGTAACTATATAGAGCTGTTCATGTCCTAAACGTTTAAGTATATCCATAACACTTACAAAGTCTTGGAACTTTGAATCTTTGTCACTTCTTAGAATAACTGTCTGTTTTTTTGAGATAGTGGAGAGTTTTTTCTCTAAAGTCACTAAATTAACTTTCTCTTTTTCAAAATAGATTTCACCCTTAGCATTAACATAAATTGTTACTTCTTTTTGAATATCTTTTTTATCTGTAGCCTTAGCTTCAGGAAGATTAACAGGAATAATACCCTGCTTTATAAAAGTAGTAGTTGTTAAGACCATAACAAGAAGTACAAGCATAATATCTATAAAGGGAATAACATTTATAGAATCAAATTTTTTATGATGTTTTTTACACTTTGCCATGCTTCTCGCTTGCCTCAACTTCTACATCAAATTTTGTTAAAATTCTCTCTACTTTTCTTAGTGTTATTGTATAAGCTACGATAGCAGGCATAGCAACAACAAGACCCATCGCTGTTGCCTTAAGAGCAAGTGCCAAACCAACCATAATCTTCTTTGCATCAACTGCACCAACATCACCCATAGTATAAAATGTTATCATGATTCCAACAACAGTTCCAAGAAGTCCAACATAAGGAGCATTTGTACCAATGGCACTTAAAACACCAATGTTATCTGTTAAATCTAAGTCTAAATTATCTCTATACTCATAATCTTCAGTTCTTACACTCTTGTAAAACATCATACGCTCTATAAATAACCAAAGTGTAATAACACTCATAATACTTAGTGTACCCATCACACCATAATCAAGTGCTGTTTCTGCTAATTGTAATATATTTGCTGATTCCATTATAATCCTATATCTTTTTAAATTGAAATTCTACTCTTGTTCCTACTTTTGGTGTTGAGTAAAAATTGAGCTCTATCTTGTTGTTATCACAAAATCTTTTAACCATACTAAGACCTATTCCAAAACCACTAACTGTACTGTTTGATTGGTAGTAGTTATCAAAGATTTGTAAAAGCTCTACCTCATCCATACCGATACCGTAATCTTTAATAGAGAGAGTTTTATTATCTATCGTTATATCTATTTTCTTTGAATTTCCTGAGTATTTTACCCCATTATCGACAACATTGTCAATGACTTTTGATAAGCCTTTTTTATCACTTTTTATCATTAAGTTTTCAAGAGAGAGATTAAAGTTGATTTGAGGATATATTCTTCCTAAAAAAGTCACGCGCTCTTCTACAAGAGTAGAGACATCAAACTCCTCTATTAGCTCCTCTTTAGACTGCATCTTTATCATATAGTCAAGTTCATTATATCTCTCTTTTAACATTTCACAAGCACTTTTTATCCGAGCTAAACGTTTTTTACTCTTCTCATCATCCAAATTTCTTTCTAACATTTGAGTATTTGTAAGAATTGTACTTACAGGAAGATTAAGTTCATGAAGTGTCTCTTTTGAAAGATTTTGTAAATTTTTTACATACTCTAAAAGAGGATCAACAGCAAGTTTAGAGATAAAGACACTAGAAAGGACTATGAAACAGATACCTAAAATAGTTAAAACTACATAGTTCTCAAATGCTAAAACTACTAAAAAATAGTAAGTAATTCCCACAAAACCACTTACAGTGATAAAATAGTAGACAAAAATATTAAGACGAAGGTTATTGAACAAGTTTGTACCCTACTCCCCTAATATTTTCTATCTTTATCTCAGGCAAAAGTTGTTTTAGTCTATTGATATAAACACGAATAGCACCATCACTTCCACCCTCACTAGAACTCCAGAGTTCATCAAATATCAACTCTTTGGGAACACTAGCATTTACATGACTCATCAATAAAACTAAAAGTGCATACTCTTTTTTAGAGAGTTCTAATATCTTCTTATCGTAAGATATACTCTTATGTTCTCTATCATGTGTAAGTTTTCCAACCTGAGAGGGTTGTTCTTTATAAGTTCGTTTAAGAAGTGCTGTTAAACGCCAGATAAATTCATCGGAGTCAAAAGGTTTAGTTAAGAAATCATCTGCTCCACTTAAAAAACCTTTTTTTATCATCTCTTTATCTTTATGAGAGGTTAAAAAAATTGCAGGAGTTATATCATCAACACCACGGAGTTCACTTAAAAGAGAAATTCCGTCGATGAGAGGAACATTTATATCTAAAAGATAGGCATCAAACTTTGACTCAAATGTTGCATCAAGAGCATCTTGACCATTTGCAAAGTGAAACACCTCATAAGATGCTTCTTCAAGTAAATCTACTAAAGTCTCTGCAAAAAGAGAGTCATCTTCTAAAAGGAGTATCTTATTCAACGCTCTCAATCGCCCAGTTAATAGTCTCACCAGCATACATAGGCACTACTCCACCATAATTTGCAGGTACAACAAAAGGACGATTTTCTAAAGTCACCTCTTTAAACTCAGGACAGATTCCATAAATACGTTGTGCATTATCACTTACAAAAGATTGTAAGTTATCAAGTCTTCCATACTGATCAAAAATTTCACAAAGAAGTTGCAATGCTATCGGAGCTGTAAAAACACCAGCTGCACAACCACAAGCCTCTTTTTTATGTTGAGGGTGTGGAGCAGAGTCTGAACCAAACATCACTTTTGGGTGAGCTGAAAGTGCTACTGTTAAAAGTGCATCTAAATCTTCTGGGCGTTTAGCGATAGGTTTACAGAAAAGATGTGGTTGCATCATACCACCGACTACATCATCAAGAGTTAAAAGAAGATGATGCACAGTAATAGTAGCATAGAGATTTTCATATTTATCTAACATCTCAACAGCTGCTGCAGTTGTGATATGTTCCATAATAATTTTAAGTTTAGGAAAATTAGTAGCGATAAGCTCATAAATAGACATAAACTCAGCCTCTCTATCCATCACAAAACCATCTGTCTCACCATGAACACAAAGAGGAAGTCCAAGTTCACTCATAGCTTCAAGTGTAGTTCTCATCTCTTCTATATCAAAAGATGAAACACCACCCTCTGAGTTTGTAGTGATACCAGCAGGATAGAGTTTAATAGCTGTAATCTCATCTGCAACTAATTCTAAAAAAGCTTTATCATAGTTCTTATAAAAAAGAGTCATATATGGTTCAAAGTAGTCGTTTGGAACAGCTGACATTACACGCTTTTTATAAGCTATAACATCTTCAAGATTTGCTACAGGAGGCACAAGGTTTGGCATAATAATAGCACCACTTAAAGAGTAAGCAGAGAGAGGTGCAACAGTTTCGAGCATTACACCATCACGAAGGTGTAAGTGCATATCTAGGGGCATTAAAATTGTATGAGATTTCATAAAGATTCCTTAATTAAACTATCTTTCTATAACCAAATTATAGCAGATAATGAGATAATAACTAATGTTAAGATTGGTAAAAGTTTGTAAACTCTACTCATTCCAAAAAGAGGCTTTCCATCTACAAATATTCCAAGTTGGAAACTTGTAATAATTAAAGCAGCAATTATAAAAAAGAGTAATGAAGCAGTTAAAATAAAATACCATTGAATATTTAACACACCATAAGTATAAGTACTAAGAAAACCTAAAAACACAAAAACATGTTGTATAGTCACCTTGTTAGATGCTTTTTCATCTCTTTTATGGACACGAGCTATTTTAAAGTACAAAAACAGTAAAAATAGTATCAGATAAAACAACATAATAATTCCTTAATTTTTTTTCAACATAATATCTAAATTACTTTAAGTTATGTTTATTATAGGTCGTTGCTTTTATTACTTTTTTATCAATAAAGGAGAGAATATTGCTTAATCTCTCATATGTATAACATTCTATGTAAGAATTATTATACTTTAATATAATTTTAAATATTTTACTAGTAAACTCATTTTATAATTTTTATATTAAAGGGGTAATATGTTGAAAAAAACATTATTAACATTAGTTTTAGGCTTAGGTCTCTCATCAAGTTTATATGCAGGAACTCAATTAAGAGTGGATATGCAAAAATTTTCTGCTACTATGACAAATGCACAAATTAGTTTTTTTACAAATGACAAAGCATCAACACTAGCAGCTATTATTAAACTAAATAAACTAACAGATGAAATTTTAGGTAATAAAAAAACTATTACAGCTCTTTTACCAGAAGCAGTAAAATATAAAGCTAGTATCGCTATTAATAGTGCAGATATGATTTCAAAATACTCTAAAGAAATTGAAGATACTTTAAATGATAAAAATATGAAAGCGATCAACAAAGAGATGAAAACACAAGAAGCATTTGTTAATATTCAAAACCAATGTTTCAGATGTCATAACTTAGTACGTGACTGGAAATAATTTTTAAATAGCAACTATTAGATAACAAATGGAATTCCATTTGTTATTTTACTCTCTCATTTTCAACTTCTACACTTCGTAAATTAATCTTCGTAAACTACAAACTATTAAACCTATTATGGTAAAATCTCACTAATAAAAAATATATTATAAATATAATAAGGATATTGAATGAACTTTCAACCATTAGGAAATAGAGTTTTAGTAAAACGTGTAGAAGAAGCTACAACAACTGCATCAGGGATTATCATCCCTGATAGTGCTACGGAAAAACCTACAGCGGGCGAAGTAGTTGCAGTAAGTAAAGAGGTAGAAGTTTTAGTAACTGGGAACAAGGTTCTTTTTGGCAAATTTGCTGGAAATGAAGTGGCGTTTGAGGGTACAAAATATATCGTTTTAGATGTTGAAGACATCTTCGGAATCATCGGATAAATAAACTTTAGTCGCCTCAGCGGCGCAAGCGAGTAAAAGGGATGCATTCCTTTTACTGACTAATAAATGGAGGGTTTCCTTCATTTTATAAAATAAAATTAAGGAATTAAAATGGCAAAAGAGATAATATTTTCAGATACAGCAAGAAATGCTTTAGCTCGTGGAGTTGAAAAACTTACAGATGCAGTAAAAGTAACAATGGGACCACGTGGTCGTAATGTTTTAATCATGAAAAGCTACGGCGCACCAGTTCTTACAAAAGATGGCGTTTCAGTAGCTCGTGAAGTTGAACTTAAAGACAAACTAGAAGATATGGGTGCACAACTTGTAAAAGAGGTAGCATCAAACACAGCTGATGAGGCTGGTGACGGTACAACGACTGCAACAGTTCTTGCAAATGCTATCTTCTCAGAAGGTCTTAGAAACATTACAGCTGGAGCGAATCCTGTTGAAGTAAAACGTGGGATGGACAAAGCTTGTAGTGAAATCTTAGAAAACCTTAAAGCAGCTTCTAAAGAGGTAAATGGGAAACAAGATATCGCTCAGGTTGCGACTATCTCTGCAAACTCTGATAGTGACATCGGTGATATGATTGCCGAAGCTATGGACAGAGTTGGACAAGATGGTGTTATCACTGTTGAAGAAGCGAAAGGTATTAGTGATGAGCTTGATGTTGTTGAGGGTATGCAGTTTGACCGTGGTTACTTAAGCCCTTACTTCATTACAAACGCTGAAAAAATGGTAGCTGAGATTGAAAATCCTTGGATTCTTTTATGTGACAGTAAAATCTCTTCACTTAAAGACCTACTTCCAGTTTTAGAGCAGGTTCAAAAAACTTCTCGTCCACTTCTTATCATCGCTGAAGATGTTGAGGGTGAAGCACTCTCTACTTTAGTTGTAAATAAACTTCGTGGTGTTCTTAACATCTCTGCTGTTAAAGCCCCAGGTTTTGGAGATAGAAGAAAGGCTATGTTACTTGACATCGCTACACTTACTCATGGAACTGTTATCTCTGAAGAGACAGGTCATACACTTGAAGGTGCTAACATTCAGATGTTAGGTCAAGCTGCACGTGTAATCATCGACAAAGACAATACTGTTATAGTAAATGGTGCAGGTTCAGATGAGGCTGTTAAAGCTAGAATCGCTGAGATAAAAGTTCAGATGGAAGCGACTACAAGCGAGTATGACAAAGAGAAACTTCAAG
>Ga0256837_1000607_pt1 | contig 29063 bp, 22 predicted proteins | sample 4562384metaG_FD_185976 | JGI IMG/M metagenome (GOLD analysis project Ga0256837, IMG submission 185976) | Hydrothermal vent microbial communities from Guaymas Basin, Mexico - 4561-384 | ecosystem: Environmental > Aquatic > Marine > Hydrothermal vents | place: Mexico: Guaymas Basin | collected... | reverse complement strand
AGTGCCTCTTTATTCATATAGGCCATCATAAGTACTTCGTTATTTGCCACATCTTGAACAATAACAGGAAGAAGTTCTGACTTCTCCCAATCGACTCTATTTACTGCATCTTGCATAATTAGTTAGCCGTAGTTCTTTTTCTAGTTTCTTTAGTGTCAACCCAAATATTAGGCGTTGACCCACCAGGTGTTAAGAAAATTTTAGCATCACGATTCACTTTAAGTGCTTCATTAAATTTACCTTGAACTTTCATTTGTTCTAGTTGCAGTAGTCTCGGTGTTAAAGATTTTGCGATAAGTAAGTTTGCTTTAGCTTGTGCATCTGCATTAATAGTAATAGCATCTGCTTTACCTTTTGCTTCTATTCTAGCTTGATTAGCTACACCTTGTGCTTGTGCTGCACGTTTTAATGCTTCTTGTTTTACACGCTGAACATCTTGTTCTGCCTTTTGTACTGCTTGTTTTGCGATTTGTACTGCTTCAATCTGCTCTTTTACTTTCTTAGGAAGAACAATATCACGAAGTTGTACAGACTGTAGGATTGCTGGTGCATTTTTAAGATTATTTACACTCTCACGAATTCCAGCTTCTATCTCTGTTCCTAAATTATTTCGCATCTGAGTAAGCGCTTCTGCATCATACTTACCAATTACATTACGAACAACATCACGAACAACAGGGTTAATGATCTTATCTTCCCAAGAAAATCCCCAGTTAGAGATAGTCTGTGCTGCAAACTGTGAATTAAGTCTATACTGAACTGTAAGCTCTATACCAACGGGTAATGAACGTTTATCAAGTACAGTAACGGCTGGTTTACTTACGATTCCCGATGTATTTGAGTTAGACTCAATACGATTAGCATAGTTAATGATACGAACTTTTGTATCTACAACATATACTTTTTGAATTACAGGAACGATAAAGTGAAGACCTGGAAGAAGTGCTTGGTCTTGGTACTTACCATTCGTACTTAAGATACCACGTTGTCCCTCTTCTATTATCGTAAAAGGTTTTGCTAAAACTAACATAACTACAACTGCTATAAGGAAATAAACAATTCCCGATTTTCCGCCCATATTAAAGTCTATATTTGGCATTTGAGGACCTTTTGGTCCGCCACCATTACCACCTGAACCACCAGTAGATTTTTTAAATCCACCTTCGCTCTTCTTTTTGTTAAAATAATCATTCATATCTGATGCCATAAGCAAATTTTCCTTCATTTTTGTTCCTATATCCTAAATTTAACTAACTAAAGGTGCAGCTAAAGCAGCACATATAATAAGTTTTTAATCTATGTAAGTTAAGTAGTGCTCATATTTAGCATTTCTACCAAATACAATGTCAAAGTAAGTTGATTGTATCTTTTCAGTCATCGCGCCACGACTGCCACATCCTATCTCTCTTGCATCAACATTTGCAACAGGAGTAATTTCAGCAGCAGTTCCTGTTAAGAATGCTTCATCTGCAACATAAACCTCTTCACGAGTAATACGGCGACGTGTCACTTTTATACCCATATCTTCTGCAAGTTCAATTACCATTTTTTGAGTAATAGAAGCTAATGAGTTATCATTTGGTGGAGTAATTAGTTCTCCATTTTTAACCATAAAAAAACATGCTCCACTCGCTTCTGCGACATAGCCTTGGTCATCTAAAAGCAGTGCTTCATCATAACCACAATCGATAGCTTCAAATTTTGCCATTTGAGAGTTTAAATAGTTTGCTGATGCTTTTGCTTTACCCATATTTGAAGTATTTGCCGGACGTGTCATAGAAGCAATTTTAAGTTTTATTCCATTTTTCAGACCATCTTCTCCAAGGTAAGCACCCCACTCCCAAGCAGACATAACAGTTTCAACAGGAGCATCTTTATGATAAACACCCATTACACCATAACCTAAAAATGCAAAAGGACGGATGTAAACATTATCCCCTGTAAACTCATTTTTACGTACTAAATCAATCTGTGCTTGATTCATCTCTTCAACAGAATACGGAATATCTATCAAAGTCATTTTTGCAGACTCTTTCAGTCTAGTCGTGTGCTCATTTAAACGAAAAATCGCATACCCTTTCTCTGTTTTGTATGCTTTTGTTCCTTCAATAACACCATTTCCATAGTGCAATGTGTGTGAAAGTACATGTATTTTTGCATCATCCCAGTTAACAAATTTTCCATTCATCCAAATATATTTGGCAGCGTCCATAAATTCTCCATCTATTATAATTACTGCTATTTTATCTAAAATGATGTTTATTATCTATTAATAGAACACCGACTCATAAAATTAACTTAAAATTAAGTATTAAAAGTGAATTTAAGTATTTTTACATATAATGATAATAATAAATATAAGTATGAGGGATACATTTTGTCAACAACAGAACAAGAAACAGAACAAGAAACAGAACAATTAACTGATGATTTTAATGCCATCAGAGATGCCAGAGAAGCAATTATCTCTGATGAAGAAGCTGAAGAGATAGCAGCACAAGAAGCTATTTGGGCTGAACAAGCAAAACTTGCAAATGAAAAGCAAGAAAAAGGAACACCAATTTACTCAAAAGATTTTGAGAAATTACCAGATGATCATATTTATGCTAAATATGAAGATATAGATAAAGAACAACTTCAAATAGATATTGAAGATATTAAAAAAAGTATTGGGAAACCAGTTTATAAAGATTATTTACATGTGAGAAAGATGAAAAACTGGTCAAGAGCCTTTACTCTTTCTGGCTTTTTTATGATGTTTGTTGTAACTTCATTAGAAGTTTCAATTGGCTTACATGGGTTTGTTTTTTGGATATTAGCTATTCTTTCTGCTATATTAATTGGAATTGGAAATGTTGGTCACTGGGCAAATGTTGCACATCCAATTATGCATGGTGGCTACGATAAAATTCCAAACATTCCTTTAGAGTTTAAGAAATCAGGTTATGCAAGAGGAAGAAGAAGATATATTGACTGGTTAGATTGGATAAAACCTGAAGCATGGGAGTATGAGCACAATATTATGCACCACTACCACTTAGGAGAAGATGATGATCCTGATAATGTTGAAAGAAATATGCAGTGGCTTATTCAATCAAAAACACCTATGTGGTTACGAAGAGTTTTTGTTTATATCTTTGCTGCTACTTGGAAGTTTACTTACTATGCTCCAAATACATTAAGAATTCTAGAAAATAAAGAACGAAGAAAAAGAAAAGAACCAGAAATAGTAGACTATGAAATGTCACCTTTTACAAAAAATGGTGCTAAACTATGGAAAGAATACTACTTACCTTATGGTTTAGTAAGATTTGTAGGAATTCCTTTACTTTTCTTACCACTTGGTTTTAATGCAGTGCTAACAGCGTTTATTATTTTAGTTATTTCTGAAGCATATGCTAACCTTCACTCATTTTTAGTGATAGTTCCTAATCATTCAGCAGGAGATATTTATCAGTTCTCTCAACCGCACAAGTCTCAAGGTGAATTTTACCTAAGACAAATTATGGGAAGTGTAAACTATAACACTGGTTCTGACTGGATAGATTTTCTTCATGGATTTTTAAACTACCAAGTAGAACATCACCTCTTTCCAAATATGCCACTAAGTTACTATCAAACTATGCAACCACTAGTTAAAGATATATGTAGAAAGCATAACATTGAATACAGACAAGAGAGTGTATTTAAAAGAGCTCTTATGACTGTTGATCTAATGGTTGGAGAGACACAACTTCTTAAAGTAGATGGTGTATAAACACCGTCTGCTAAAACTATAAATTACTCTTTTAGCTAGTTTATAGTATCTATCTTTAAATAATTCATAATTATTTTTTTCCTTTAACATCATCTTTACATCACATATAAATTCTTCTCTCTATAATTTTATTTAAGTATTGTTAAGGTTCATTGTAGTGGATTTAGATTTAAGTATAAAGAGTGTAATAATGAATGTAGGTGTTACCAAGTTAAACTTGGTAACAGAGAAGAGAGAGATATGTACTTAATATTTTTTAAGCACATCGTTTATCTGTACATAGGCTTCTATAGGTGTCGTTTCAAAATACTTCAGTCCATGCTTTTGTGCAAACTCTTTTGTCATTTTTTGAACCTTCAAGAGATTAAATCGAGGAGCTTTAGGAAAAAGATGATGTTCTATCTGTGTATTAAGTCCACCATAAAACCAGTGAATAAATGCTCCACCAGAGAGTGAACGTGATGTTCTCATCTGTAACTCCATCCATGAAAAATTTTCCCCTGTCTCTTTATCAAAGACTTCACACCCTAAATGGTTTGTAATAAAACCAAACGCAAGCCAAGGAGAGAGTGTAAAGTTAAGTGTTAAAAACACTACTATCGCTTGCTCAAATGGAAGAAAATAAAAAATAGGTCCCCATACAATTGGCCAATGAAGAAGCATTAAAAATAGCTCTCCCCACTTTTTACGTCTAATCGCAAAACTATATGACTGTGCTATAAATGCTGGATACATAAAAAACATAGCACCCCAAAACACGAGATACTTACTCGCTCTAAGCCATGCTTTATTTCCTGTATGACCTGGTGCAAAAGCACCATCCATCGCTAAAATATCTTCATCTTTTTCAGGTACATTACACCAAGTATGATGATTTACGTTATGCTTAAAGTCCCACCAAGAAGAGCTATTTGATAAAATAAATGCAGAAAAAGGATAAGAGAGTTTAAAAGAGAGTGCTTTATTTTTAAAATACTGAGTATGTAAAATATCGTGAGAGATAAAAACAGCACGGGTAAAAATAATGGTCATAAAAAAACCAAGTCCAGCAGCTGCCCAGAGTGAATCAGAAGCGATACTATCCCAGTGTGACACTATATAAAAAACAAGAGCCATACTAAGTAGTGTAGCTATCATCTCTATTGATCCACGAACAGGAACACGATCAAGCAGTCCAGCTGCACGAACTTCGGCTTTCAACTCATTAAAGTTATCAGGATAGGGTTGACTCATTTTATTACCTTCAGAAAAAATTATAATTATTATAACTAAGATTTTCTGAATTTATTATTTTAGAAGTTAGTTATAGAAAAAAAGAGCTTAATTGAGCTCAAAGGCACAAGGAGAAAAAGTGCCTTTGTAAGAAGAATTGAAATTTTGAAATTTGTTTTAATTAAGTAAAGAGAGTTTTAAAACTTAATAATTGCATCTAACTGTACACGTTCATAATCTGTATCACCTGCTTTAGCATCTTTACTAGCATAACGAGTATTATAGAAAAAAGTAGCCGCAAGATATGTGTTCTTACCAAATTTATATTTTGTTCTTATAGCATGACCTTTTGCTGCTGTACCACCACCAAAGTTATCTGAATCAGAGTGTGCACCAAGTGACGCATCTGCTTGTAAATCTGTATAAGAGTATTTTAACTGCATGTCACCCACTTTTTTAGCTGCACCTACTTTAACTGCAACATCATATCCGAAGTTCTTATCACTTGCGGCAACATTGTATACTACTCCAGCAGCAACTCCAACTGGTTGACCAAATACATCTTTAAATTTAAGCTCAGCAAATCCTTCTAGGAGATGATAATCATTTACAAATACTCCATTTTTAGTTACTTGCGTCCCGTTTGCATCCACCATAGTATTACCCATACTAGAGCCTTTATTAGAGTCATAAAGAGATGTGTTTCCCTTTATGCCATCATAGTAGTAAAAACCTGCACCTAAATTAAGCTTTGAACTACTTAGCTTAATTGTTCTTACATATTGTGCTATAAAAAGGTTTACATCATTTTTACTTACAGAAGCATCTGCCAAACTAGTTTGATTAAGCCCAAAAGTGATGATATTTGCATCATCTTTGTATTGGTAGTTGATACCATCTAATGAAAGATCATTATCCCAAACTAGTTGTGATTTTAGAGGTCTATACATCATATATGCTGCTCTACCTACTTTTATTGTAGACGCTCCATATGTATAATCAATTGCTACTGCATTGAATCGAAGAGAGTCTAAAAAATAATCTGACAAAGGTGCATCATCTGCAAAAGTTTGATTTCCTGAAGTTGGATTTCCATTACCACTTCTCACACCAACTTCAAATTGAAGATAATCTGTAAGATCAACATGTGCACCTAATCTTAAACGATATCTATTATGATATGTATTTTTTTCAGTCTCATCAAAATATGTCGCTTCTTTACTCTCGTATCTTAATCTTAAGTCACCTTTAAAATGAAATCTCTCGACGAAGCTTTTTTCATGTAGATTAGACTTTTGGTCTTTTCCCTGTGCTATACGTTCAACAGGATGATCTATATCTGATTCTGCTATTGCTAAAGTAGTGAGCATAAGAGTTGATAATACGATTTTTTTCATTTTAATTCCTTGGCATTGTTTTTAAGTGATGGAAGTATATTACAGAGCGATTACGTCTTGGTTACAGAAAAAACTATCAAATGACATCTATTTATATGTAAGCCTTCAAATCACAACATTTTTGTAACTAAAGCGTAACCCAACTGTTTTATACTTCCACCAACAAAATATAAACAAGGGTTACAACATGACTAAAGTTATAAAAATTGCATTAGCAAGTACAGTTTTACTGACATCTTTAAGTGCAAACGATATTATCAAGGGAAGTGGTGCTTCTTTTCCTTATAGCGTTTACCAAAAATGGCTCAAAGCTTATAATAAAGATACTGGTATTAAAGTTGACTACATCAAAAAAGGTTCTTCAAAAGGAATCAAAGATGCTTCGTCTCGTGCAGTTGACTTTGCTGGAACAGATAAACCTTTAAGCCCTAAAGTTTTAAAGAAAAAGGGTCTTTATCAGTTCCCAGGTGTAGTTGGAGCGATTACTATGGGGTATAACCTTCCTGGTGTTAGTGAACTTAAACTTAGCCGCAAGGCAACTGTAGCTATTGCAAATGGAACTGCAAAGTACTGGGATGATGCTGTTATTGCAAAAGCAAATGCTGACATAAAACTACCACATGAAAAACTTACTTTTGTACACCGTGCTGATGGTTCAGGAACAACATATAACTTTACATACTATCTTTCAAAAGTTTCTAAAAAGTGGAGAAAGACTTACGGTGCTAAAAAATCACTTAACTGGCCTGGTGATCACCACATCGGTGGGAAAACAAACTCAGGTGTTGCCGCACTCCTTAAACAGACAAAATACTCTGTTGGATACATTGACTATGCAGATGCTAAAAACAATGACATCGCAATGGCTACAGTTGAGAACCGTGAACACAACTTCATCAAACCAACACTCAAGTCTTTCCAAACAGCTGCTGCAAAAGCAACACTAAAACCTGAAAAAGATTTCTATGCAGTTATTGCTGATCCTAAAGGTGCTGAATCTTATCCTATGGTAGCGGCTACTTTTATCCTTGTTCCAGCTGAAAAACCAGAGATGAATAAACGTGTTACTAAATTTTACGACTGGTGTTATACAAATGGTCAAGAGATTGCTAAAGGGCTAGGTTTTGTACCATTACCGGACTCTTTAACTTCTAAAGTCAGAACTTACTGGGAGAACAAAGGGATTAAATAACTCCTTTGTTACATCTTTATAACAAGAATGTGATAAGATATAATTCAATTATACTAATAGGTTGTACATTATGATTTTATCACATACTCTTTCATTTCTATCCTCCTCTACAGTCGATAAGAACAGTCCAAAAAATAATATCATTGCTATAACTGAAGAAGATCAAAAAAAACATTTTATTCAGTACATAGAATACCAAAAAGAAAAAGAGGGTATAGCACTCAGATATATAAACATTAAAGTTGACCGTTGCTACTACCTTGAGATAGCCAATATAAATATAGACAATAATTGTCGCAAACGTCTTATCTTCTCAATACTTGGAAAGCGCCGCTTTGGTGCAAACTCCAAAAGAATTGACTACTATTTACTAAATCAAAACCTCAAACACTCTACTCTTGATGAACTCTATAGAGAGCTCAATGAGGGAGAGAATTTTAAAGCCTGCTTTACACAAAAAACAGAATACTCTATAAATGAGTATAGAATTCATCCTGTAGAGTTAGAAAATAGCACAATCTATTTTCTAGATCAAAAAAATCGTACACAAAGAAAAAAGTTACATAAAACTTTCGCCGTTGAACTACAGCCACAAGATGTAAAAACCTTATATAGTATAGAGAGTTCAAAAAAACGTATTGAGTATCTTTTCAATAAAATAGGAAAAATTCACTTTAAATCTCTCGATATAAAATATTATAAGTTATCAGAAACTTATACCGAGCATGAAGATTTAGCACTCTCAAACCTTTTACACTCTAGTGATGAGATGGAGGTCTCCTCTCGAGTAAATGATAATCTTGTCTTTAGAAAACTCAAAGAAAAAAGTGAAATTTCAGGTCGAGTAGATATACGACTTCAGGAGAGTTACTTAGCTCTACTCAAAAAACCACACAGTGTAAAAGCAATTACTCGTTTTTATGATGCTACAGATGACTATCTTCATTGTGTTGCTGACATTCAACAACTTGATGATGTTGCAAGTTATTTTTTAGACCTAAAGTCACTTGTACAAGCAGGAACACTTCCTTACCTACTTGATAAGAATGATAATGATTTAGAAGATATATTTTTATATATGCTAGAGTCCTTTAATACATGGGCAGAATTTCTTCATGCCCAAGAGGAAGATACAAAAATGTTTAATCTCGCAACTATCGATTTTAAAGATTCTCTTCGACACCTTATCGATAGTTGCTACAAATTTAAACATGAGTATAAGTGCCATGAAACAACTCAAATAAAAGAGATAGTTTATGTAAGTGATACTATTATCACTTCAGCAGAGAGCTACTTCAGCGAAGTTACTCTCGATAATGAAGTGTATGATGAACTTCTTGAACTCGAGAGTGAGATATCTATCCTAGATTACTCTAAAGAGTGGAGTGATGAACTTAACTCTATACTTATTTCCTTTTTAGATGGTTATACAAGTGCCCTTAATCCTCTTTTTGAGTTTAAAGATCTGAGTTACTCTCTTATGCTTTTAAGTCAAAAACTTCAAGAGTATAAGAAGGATGAGAATGCTGAGATACTTATAGTCCTACTACGCTCATTTATCTCTGATCTGCTTACATGGAAAGAAGCAGTACTCGTTGCACAAACAGCAGAGGATATACACTATATGGATAAATCATTTTACTCGAACATTGCTCAGATTGAAATGTCAATGGGACAGAGAGATACAAATGAAGAAGAGGATGAGATAGAGTTTTTTTAAATCTTGTAACCTTTACGTAACCAAACTACTATAAAATTCCCTATTAATTTGAAATAGGCTTAAAATATATGGAAAAAATCTTTCAGAAACTCTCGCTAAGTAGTGCATCTCTTGTATTTGTACTTCTTATCGGAATCTTTATCACTCTCTATACTGCAGCAAAACCTGCCATCGATGAGTTTGGCTTTGACTTTGTAACAAATCCAGACTGGAACAAAGAGGTATCACTTAACCCTACTTCACTTAACCCTACTTCACTTACTGATACAGTAGTTGATATGGAAGAAGATAGCCTAGATGGTGAAATTATCGATGAAGATGACATGGAAATTGCGGATGAGGATGATGATGCCATTTTAGATGAAGACGAAGATGATATGATGCTCGATGATGAGGATGATGCAGTAACTAAGACTATCTATGGTGGTTTAGTTCCTATCATTGGTACACTTCTTACAACTCTTATAGCCCTTGCGTTTGCACTTCCTATCGCTATGGGTATCGCTGTTTTCTTAGCTGAAATTGCCCCTAAAAATATTGCAAATGTTGTCGGAATTGCCATTGAGCTTCTTGCAGCCATTCCATCTATCATCTTTGGTATGTGGGGGCTTTACTATTTTGCTCCCATCATCTCTGACCTCTTTGGTGGCTATCAAGTCTCCCTTTTAACAGCAGGTCTTGTACTTGGTGTTATGGTTCTTCCATTTATGGCAGCCATTACCCGTGATAGTATGAACACAACACCAAATGTTCTAAAAGAGTCTGCTTATGCACTCGGTGCTACAAAATTTGAAGTGATTAAAGATATCATCTTTCCATTCTCAAAAGTTGGTATCATCGGTTCTATCATCCTAGCACTTGGTCGTGCTCTTGGTGAGACTATGGCTGTGGCGTTTCTTATCGGTTCTATCTTTGTTCTTCCACAAAAGATTACAGATCCTACGATCTCTATTCCTGTTGCGATGGCAAACAACTTTGGTGAAGCAAGTGGTCTTGGTGAGTCAGCACTTTTCTATCTTGCACTTATTCTTTTCATCATTAGTTTTGCGATTATAAGTATCGCAAAATTTTACTTCTTAAAAAAGGCTAATTAGTGAGACTCTTAATAAATAAAATCTTTTTAAGTCTAAGTGTTCTCTCTGCACTTATTGGTTTAGCATTTTTAGCTTGGATACTCATCACTCTTTTCATCAAGGGTCTTGGCTCTTTTCACTTTGGTCTCTTTTTAAATGACCTTATTGATGGTGGTCTTAGAAACCTCATCATAGGACAGTTTATCTTAGCCGGTTTAGCTTCTATTATCGGTATTCCTTTAGGGATGGCTGCTGGTATCTACATCCAAGAGTATGGACAAGGAAGATATGCTAACATCATCCGTGATCTTTCAGATATTATGATGTCAGCTCCCTCTATCGTTATCGGTGCATTTGTTTATGCGGTTGTTGTTGTGCCTACTGGTGGAACAAGTGGATTTGCAGGAGCTATCGCACTTGCTATCATGATGATACCAGTTGTTATAAATACAACTGATAATATGCTAAGCCTTGTTCCTCGTGAACTTCGTGAAGCGGGAATTGCACTTGGTGCTTCAAAATATAAGGTAATCATCGACATTGTTATAAAAGCTGCAAAAGTAGGAATAATGACAGGTATTTTACTTGCATTTGCTCGTATCATTGGAGAGACGGCACCGCTACTTTTCACATCAGAGACAAGTAACTACTTCTCACTCAATCTTACAGAGTCATTTCCATCACTCACAGTAAGTATCTATGATTTAGCAAATGAACCAGAAGAGGCGAGTCGTGACCTTGCATGGGCTGCATCGTTCATTCTAACTGTACTCGTTTTAATTATCAACTTAAGTGGTAGATTTATCACTAGAAATAAAAAATAGGAAATATCATGCCAGTTTTAAATATCAAAAAATTCTCATTTACATACCCAGGTGTGGATCATCCATCACTCAAAAATATTAATCTTCCTATTAAGAAGAATAAGATTACTGCTCTTATTGGACCAAGTGGTTGTGGTAAATCTACACTCCTTAGAAGTATGAACCGTATTCATGATTTATACCCTGGAAACAAGTATGAGGGGAAGATAGAGTTCACAGATGAGAACAAACAGATCTCAGATATCTTAGATATCAAAAAAGAGAATGAGTTCATTGAGCTTCGTCAAAAAATTGGTATGATTTTTCAAAAGCCAACACCCTTTCCAATGAGTATCTTTGATAATGTTGCTTATGGTCTTAAAATTGCTGGAGTTAAAAACAAGACTGAACTTGCAGACCGTGTTGAAGTTGCCCTTAAAGGCTCAGCACTCTGGAAAGAGGTTCATGACAGACTAAACAAATCAGCGATGGGTCTCTCAGGTGGGCAACAACAGCGTTTATGTATCGCTCGTGCTGTTGCCGTTAAACCAGAGGTACTTCTCTTTGATGAACCAACTTCTGCTCTTGATCCTATCTCAACTGGTGCGATTGAAGAGCTTATCGTTGAGCTTAAAAAAGATGTAAGCATCGCTATTGTTACACACAATATGCAGCAAGCAAGCCGCATCAGTGACTACACAGCGTTTATGTATTTAGGAGATTTAGTTGAGTATGATAAAACAGAAAATATCTTTTTAAATCCTAAAGAGAAAAAAACAGAAGATTACATTACTGGCCGTTTTGGTTAAGCACAAGATAAAAGGAAACTAATAACTATGGTATCAAAATTTCAAACAAGTTTAAATGAGATAAAAACAAAAATTCTTCATATTGGAGAGGGGCTTTTAGAAGCAAATTCTCTAATTAATGAAGCACTAGCAACATGTAACCATGATAAATTCACAGAAGCAAGAGGCAAGATTAAGAATATAGGTGCTAAAGCAGATGATATTGACAACAACATCATTAAAGTTTTAGCACTCTATACTCCAGAAGCGAGAGACTTAAGACAAGTTGTTGCTTATCTCAAAATTACAAATGAGCTCTCACGTGCATGCTCAAATACAAGAAGTTTTGTTCGTGGTTTTACAGATGTATGTACAGATGTAGATGTTGCAACTATCAACGAGTATGCAGTGCCTATGCAGACATCTACAGTCAAAGCTATCAAGCTTACCCTCAGTATGATAGAGTGTTCAGATACAGAAGAGATTCAAGAGCTCTATAATGAAGTACTTATAGAAGAGAATAAAACAGATGATCTCTATGAGATGGTAGAGAGAAACCTCTTTCAACAAGCTGATGGACAGAGCTTTGAGAAGTTTCATAAAATGCTAAGAGCACTTCGTAAAAGTGGTAAAATCGCTTCTCGTGCTATTAGTATTGCCAACCTTTTAGTCTATGCAAAAGTTGGCGGTAATTTTCATAACTAGATAATTTTGATACAATATAGTTATGAATAGAACCATATTAATCGTTGATGATGAAGAGGATATTTTAGATCTTCTTGACTATACACTTAGCAGAGAAGGGTATGACACTATCACTTGTGTTGACACTGTAAATATTCGTGATATTCTAGATCAAGAGGATATCACTCTTATACTTATGGATAGAAATCTTCCAGGGATAGAGGGAAGTCTTTTTATAGAGAAGATCCGCTCAGAGGGTTATAATCAACCTGTTATCTATGTGAGTGCAAAAGATCTGAGTGATGACATTGTTGAAGGATTTGAGAGAGGTGGTGATGACTACATCACGAAACCTTTTAATGTAAATGAACTTAAAGCTCGTGTAGCCGCCCTCATCCGAAGAACTACAAAAACACAAGATGTACTTAAGCACAAAGATATTACCTACAGTGCCAGTAATAAAACCTTTTCCATTTCTGGAAAGGATATAAAACTTACACATTTAGAGCATGACCTTCTTTTAGAATTTATGAAAAATATAGATGTTCTTATGAGCCGAGATAGACTCCTTGACAGTGTCTGGGGAGATGGCGAAAACAAGCAGCTCAAAACAGTAAATGTGGCTATCAAACGACTTAAAGAGCATATAGATCCAAGCGGTGAAAAAAATTATATCCAAGCTGTTCGCGGTGAGGGTTATATATTTTGCTAAGTTTTCAGCAGATACTTCTTAGAAAATTTCTCTTAGGATTTTCACTTCTCTTTTTAGGACTTGGTTTAGTAGTTTACTTCTGGGTCAAAGACTTCTACTTAGAACAGACCAAAAGCTTACTCATTAACAATCTAAAAATCATTACACTTAACATTAAGCATAACAGTGACTTTGATACTCTTGCCCAAGAGATAAAAAAAGATTTAGCATTGCGTTTAACTATTATTGCCTTTGATGGAGAGGTTTTAGCAGAGTCTCATAAAGATAAAAAGAAGATGGAAAATCACAAATATCGAGATGAGATTGTCGCTGCAAATTCTGAAGAGTTTGCTACAAAGGTTCGGCACTCTCGCACTATTGATGTAAGCCTACTCTATGTTGCAACAAAAGTAGAGTTAGATGATCGTGTACTCTATCTCCGTTTAGCAAAAGAGCTCACAAGTATAGATGAACATATACTTATACTTGGTGCAGAGATTTTAGGACTTCTTTTTCTCTTCTTTAGTGCTGTTTTTATCATCACTTATCAGATAAGTAAAGAGCTAAACTACGAGGTTCAAAAAATAGGCTACTTTGTAAAGTCACTTACAAAAAAAGAGAAGTCTACCTATGTAAGCTCTAACTTCTCTATAGAGTTTAATAACATTACAACACTCCTTACCAAAGTAGCACAGATACTTGTGAAAAAAGATAAACAAAAAAGTAAGTTTACAGATAAACTCAAGGCTTCAAACAAACAGAAAGATGACATCATCTCAGCCATAAGCCATGAGTTTAAAAACCCTATTGCCGTTATAAATGGCTACTCGCAAACACTTCTTGATGATCCCGATATCAACCCAAATATCCGCCAAAAGTTTTTGACTAAGATTTATAAAAATGGAACAAAACTGAGTGAACTAATAGATACACTTAGACTCTCTAGTAAATTAGATAGTGGACAACAGGAGTTGAGCTTTAAAAAGATTAACCTATATGAAGTTATTGAAGATACTGTTGAAAATATAAAACTCAACTATCCAAAACGCCAAGTAATAATTAAAGGATCCAAAAATATTATCATAAAAGGTGATCCATCTCTCTTTAGTGTAGTTATCACAAACCTCGTAGAGAATGCTTTTAAATACTCTGAAGATGAAGTTATTGTTCAATGCAGCTCTAAGTATTTAGTAATTATTGATTCCGGAATAGGCATCTCAGCTAAGAACTTAGAAAATATTACAAGTAAGTTCTATAGAGTGAATGAAAATAGTTGGAATAACTCCCTTGGACTGGGTCTATTTATAGTAAGTAACATCCTCAAACTGCACCACTTTACTCTTGATATAAAAAGCAAAGAGAATGAAGGTTCTACATTTAAAGTACTTTTTTAAATCTATTGTTTAATAATGGGAAGTTTAATATAAAAACAACTTCCCTCTTTATCACTACTCCATGTAAGTTTACCATTAAGGTAGTTATTTACTATCATTAGAGACATATAGAGTCCTAAGCCTGTACCATTTTTAGATTTTGTACTAACATATGGTTGTCCTAGTTTCTCTTTAATGGATTCAGCAATGCCTCCTCCATTATCACAGACACTTATAGTAATATTCTCTTTTTCCTCTTCGAGTGCAATTCGAATATATCCATTTTTACTCTTATTGGACTTGATTGCATCTTTTGCATTGTTAATAAGGTTTATTAGAACTTGAATAAGTTGGTTCATAAAGATAGAGACCTTTAACTCACTCTTTTTAGGTAGGAAAAGCTCTATATTATTATTATCCAAAGTTTTTGACATTAAACTCTCTACTTTTTCTATTACTAAACTAATATTGACAAGTTCTTTTACTTTATCTGGCTTAAAAAAGTCTCTAAAATCATCTATGGTTTGAGAGAGATACTGAGTCTGTTTATTTAAAGAAGCGACTAAATGATTCATATCACCCCCTGTTATCTCCTCTTCAAGTTCAACTTTAACTTTTATATTATTTGCAAGCATTGAAATAACACTTAAGGGTTGTCTCCACTGATGTGCAATCATTGCGAGCATATCTCCCATCGCAGCTTGACGAGACTGTGCGATCATAAGATCATCTTTCTTTTGTAAATCTGTTATATCTACAATCGCAACAAGATACATATTTTTACTACCTTTATCTGCTTTATTTAGCATCACTGTATTATGAATTCCTACTCTTTTTTCTCCTGACTTTGTAATAATAGTTTTAGTATGCTCTTTATTTAACAGTGGATGTTTATAAAAACCTTCTATCTCTTTTAAATTTTTTCTCTCTTCATTTTTAAATAGTTTTTCTATAAGTACTTCTATTGTTGGCAACTCTTCTCTAGAGTAACCTATACTTTTATTAAAAACTTTATTTGTAAGAAGTATCTCTCCCTCCTCATTATAAAGCATAATTGGAATAGGAGTAAACTCAATAATCTTTTCAAACTGTTCACTCTGTTCTTCTAGTTGATACATTAAGAGTTTTATCTGTGATATATCACGAATAATTTTTAAAAAATAGAGTGCCTCACCAAACTCATCACGCAATAATACTACTGAGAGTGCCACCCAGACTACAGAACCATTTTTATGTACATAGCGTTTTTCAATATAGTAATTACTACTCTTTGCACTCATAAGTTGTGATATCATCTGCTTATCAACATCTCTATCCTCTTTATAAGTTATATCAGAAACATTTAAACTCTGGAACTCCTCTTTACTATATCCTAAAAGTTCACTCAAGTACTCATTTGTATCAATCAAGTGTCCATCTAAAGTACTATGTGCTATCCCAATATGTGCTTGTTCAAAAGTTAGTTTATAAAGATGCTCTTGTGCAAATAACTTTTTAGAAAGTGCCTCTTCTTGAGTAATATCAATAGCTGAAGAGATAACACCTGTAATATTTCCTTCTATACCTCTTGTATAATGATTCGTCCATGAAAGCAGATATTTCTCTTTGTTTGCATTAACTATATAATTCTTATAGTGTGAGGCTAAGGAGTGTTTTCCTTGGACTATTAATGAAAAAATATTTTTAATCTCAGCGCTATTATCTTTTTCTATAAAATTATCAAACCAGTTTAATCCTACAAGTTCTGCTTGAGGAAGAGCTAAAAGCTTTGCTCCCTCTCTATTAATCATCTCAATATTTCCCTCTATATCTAAAGTCATCACAAGTGTACCAACAGTATTTACATACAAGTTTGCTAGTTCATGTTCATGGTCTAACTCTTTTTGTAGTCTCTTTTTCTCAGTTATATCATGAAAAGAGAGAACAGCACCTACTACTTCTCCCTCTTCAATTATAGGATTTTGAAGGACTTCTACTTCTATAGAAATTCCATCTTTTTTCCAAAACAGATCCTCTTTTCGAATAGATTTTCCATACTTGTAATGATTATGAAGTTCACACTCTTCTGATGGATAATGCGAGCCATCAGCTTTTGTATGATGCCAAAGTTTATGAGCATTATTTGCGATGAGCTCCTCTTTAGAAAACCCAAGAAGTTTTACAGTTGCACTATTTACAAAAGTGTGATTCCCATAAATATCTAAACCAATAATTCCATTTTGAGATGCATTTAAAATAGTAGAGAATTTCTCTTGTAGTTTCTGTTCATTTATGATGGAAGCATGTAACTCTTCGTTTGAACTCTGTAACTCTTCATTTGATGTTTCAAGCTCTTCATTTGAACTCTGTAACTCCTCATTTGAACTTTGTAGCTCTTCATTTAGGAGTTGCATCTTCTCTTTATATATCTCCAACTTATCTGAAAGAAGATGATTATCTTCTTCAACCTGTTGTATCTGTGTTGTCAAACTCTGTATAATAAAACTCTCATTAGGAAGTTCTAAGTCACTAATGTCAAACTGCAAATCGTCTGCACTAAGTTGCTGAAAATAGAGTAGAAGCATTGCACTTGCGGTAGGTTTATTATATGGATATGCAATCATTCTAATAAATACTTTTTCTTCATTAAGACGTAACTCTATAAATTTAGTTGCTTCTGCTTTTTTACTACTAAATGCCAAGTTTATAGCTCTTCTTGCTGCATATTGTAGAGCATCATGTAGATGATCTATAATATTTAAAGTTATAAATCCATCTGGCATTTGAATAAAAGGAAGTTCCCCTTTCTTATAAACTATAGAGAACTCTTTATCTATTACAATACAGTTTGGTATAAAAAAATCAAAAATGGCTTTAGAGATATTTTCTTCTATGTTTAAATCTTTTTTACGATCTGTATCTTCCACGAAATAATCATCTTTTTCCTCTAAATGTTTAGAAAAATAGTGAGAAGAAATCTTCGGAGGAGATTTTAACTTCTCTTTTATATAGATTTTATGTTCAGAGCTTAAACTGTTAAAATATTTTATACTAATGAGTGTAGATTCTGACGAACCTAAAAATAAAATTCCATCATCTTTAAGTGTATAATGAAGTAGTGTAAATAGTTCCTGTTGTGCTTCTGGTTTGATGTAGATAAGAAGATTACGACAACTAATAATATCTTGATTTATAAAGGGAGGATCACTCAAAATATTATGTTTTGTAAATACAATATTTTTTCGGATACCTTCAATAACCTTATAGCCTTGTTCTACTTTTATAAAATATTTTGAAAGAATATCTGGCGAGATATCAACAATAGACTCTTCTGAATATATAGCACTTCTTGCTTTAAGGAGTGCTTTTTCATCTATGTCTGAAGCAAAAATCTTCACTTGAAAAGTTTTATCCAACTGCAGACTCACCTCTGCTAGTAAAATAGCAAGAGAGTATGCTTCTTCACCTGTAGAACATGCGATAGACCAGAGTTTTAACTCACTATTTTCAGGTTTCTCTTTTAAATAGTTGTATATCTCTTTTTCTAATACACCAAAAGCCTCTTTATCTCGAAAAAAACGAGTCACACCAATGAGTATATTCTGATACAGAAGATGCAGTTCATCTCTATTTACCTCCATATACTCAAGATACTCTTCTAAGGTTTTTACATGTACAAGTAGCATCCTTTTATTTATTCGACGAAGAATCGTTTCACTTTTATACTTCTGTGTATCAAAATTTTCTTTTATCTGTAAAAGTTTTTCTATATGTTTAAAAGGTGTTAATGATTTTGGATACAAGAGTGTTGCAAGCTCTTTAGCTATCGTAGCTATAGGTAACTCATAATCAACACAACCAGTATCTAAAGCACTTTGAGGCATACTCTTACAGTATGCCTCCTTAGGTGATTGAACAATAGTAACACCATGCAATTCACGTACTTTTTGAATTCCAATAGTTCCATCATCTCCTGAGCCTGTTAAAAGGATAGCTATAGTATTTTCACATTTATATAGAGCAAGAGATTCAAAAAGTCTATCAATAGAGGGAGTCGGTTTATGTTTAGTAGTATCTGTTTCTTGAAGCACCAAACGATGATGTGCATATACAAGGTCATATCCAGCAGGAATAATATATATATTATTTGGAGAAAAAATTGTATTTTTTTCTATCTCATGAACCTTTAAAGTTGTATATCTAGAGAGAATTAGACTTAATGAACTCTTCTTAGTTGGGTCTAAATGTTGTGCTATTATATAAACATAATTATTATCTTTAGATAGTAATGAAACAAAAATTTCAAAAGCTTTCAGTCCACCAGCACTTGCTCCTATCCCAACATATGTATAATTTTTCATATAAATCTCCCTTTCTATTTCTATTTCTATTTCTATTTCTATTTCTATTTCTATTTTATCACAGTTTATATGCTATATTAGTTGAAAATAAGATACAATATTTAAATATAGATTAATAAGAGATAATACATGATTGATTTAAAATTATTAAAAATACTTTCAAACACATTAAACATCTTATATATTGAAGATGATCTTGAAATCCAATATGAGATGTCTCAATATATGAGTAAATTTTTTCATAAAGTTGTTACAGCAAATGATGGGATAGAAGGTGTCTCTGCCTTTAAAAAAGAGCACTTTGATCTAATTATTACAGATCTGTCTATGCCAAATATGAGTGGTTTAGAGATGATAGAAAAAATAAGAGCACAAAAGGCACAACAGCCTATACTTATTACTTCTGCACATAGTGAATCTGAGTATATGATAAATGCGATTAAGTTAGGTATAGATGGCTATATCATCAAACCTTTTGATTATGAACAACTCAACTATGAACTCTTTAAGATTGTCGAGAAAATAAGAAAATATGCTCAAAATGAGGAGTATAAACGCCATCTTAAGCATATGATTACTCAAAAAACTTCTGAACTCAACAGTATGATTAGTTTTCAAAAATACAACTACGATAAAACACTTTTCTCTATGGTACAGATGATAGAGGATAGAGATACCTATACCGCCGGTCATAGTGAAAGGGTTGCCCACTATAGTAAAATTATTGCAGAGGAGATGGGCTGTTCTAAAGAGGAGTGTAAAAGAATCTATCAAGCAGGTATTTTACACGATATTGGAAAAATTGCCACCCCTGATGTAGTTTTACTCAATCCAAAAAAACTCAATGAGCTTGAGTACAAACTGATTCAAGAGCATGTAGAGGTTGGCTATAAACTTCTTGTAAATATTCCTATGTTTGAGGATTTAGCAGATATAGTTCATGCCCATCATGAGAGATACGATGGAACGGGATACCCAAGAGGGCTTTTAAATAAAGAGACACCATTACTCTCAAGAATTATGGCCGTTGCTGACACTTTTGATGCGATGACAACAGATAGAGTCTACAAAGGACGTAAAAGTGTCAACCAAGCGATTGATGAACTTCTATCACTTAAAAACATTCAGTATGATCCAGAAGTTATCGAAGCAGCCCAAGTAGTTCTTAAAAATATTGTCTTAGATGAAGATATAAATCAACTGCCACATACAGATGTAGAGAAGGAGAGATTCTCTTACTTCTACAATGACATCTTGACAAACCTCTATAATCAGAGCTATTTAGATGTTCTACTTGTACGTAATAGTTTTGATAAAAAGTACACTACACTCAACATCTTCCTACTCAAACAATTTTCGCAATACAACAAAACAATGGGTTGGCACAGCGGTGATAAAGTTCTAAAAAAGATCGCAGCACTCCTAAGCTCATGTGCAGATGAATCAGAACTTTTTAGAGTCTTTGGAGATGATTTTATTCTCTTAGATAATAATAACTGCAACATATCTGATACTAAGCAATCTATTGACTCACTTTTAGAAAATATTATTATCAGTTGTGAAGTAAAAAGCTTTGATTTACAAAAAAATACTATCAATAGTGCAAGTGACATAGAGAAACTTCTCTAAGATATTTCACTTTTAGAAACACTTCGTGAGATATGACTCATTTTTAATCACTATTAAAGATTTCATTATCAATTATTGAGCTATACTAATGCAGATTAAATTTCAGGAGATAATGAATGGGTAAATTTGTTAATAATACAGAAGAGTTTTTTAAATTTTGTGAAGAGAATGATGTTCAATTTGTAGACTTTAGATTTACAGATATTAAAGGTGCATGGCACCATATTAGTTACAGAATGAGTGCAGTAACTGCTGGTCAACTAGATAATGGTCTTCCATTTGATGGTTCTTCAATCGAAGCTTGGCAACCAATTAATGAGTCAGATATGCTTCTTACTCCTGATGTAGGTTCTGCATTTTTAGATCCATTTACTGCTGATCCAACTATTATTGTTTTCTGTGATGTTTATGACATCTATAAAAATCAAGCATACGAAAGATGTCCACGTTCAATCGCTAAAGCTGCTCTTAAACATGCTGAGTCTATCGGTATTGCTGATGCTGCTTACTTTGGTCCTGAAAATGAATTTTTTATGTTTGACTCTGTAACTTTTGTTGATAATATCAATGAAGCTGGTTACAAAGTTGATACTGAAGAGGGTGAGTGGAACTCAAACAACCCATACCCAGATATGTACAACACAGGACACCGTCCAGGAACTAAGGGTGGATACTTTCCAGTAGCTCCAACTGATAGTGCTGTAGATATTCGTGCTGAGATGATGCAAGTTTTAGAGCAAGTTGGTCTTGAAGTTGTTCTTGGTCACCACGAAGTTGCTCAAGGGCAACATGAGATTGGTATTGTTTACTCTGACATCATCGGTGCTGCTGATAATGTACAAAAATACAAATATGTTATCAAAATGATTGCACATCTTAATGGTAAAACTGCTACATTTATGCCTAAACCGATGTTTGGTGATAACGGTAATGGTATGCACGTTCACCAATCACTTTGGAAAAATGGTAAAAACCTTTTCTACAAAGAGGGTGCTTACGGTAATCTTTCTGCAATGGCTCTACAGTATGCTGGTGGTATCTTTAAACACTCTGCTGCAGTTTCTGCATTTACTAACCCTACAACAAACTCTTACAAAAGACTCTTACCAGGTTTTGAAGCACCAAGTATCTTAACTTACTCTGCTAAAAACCGTTCTGCTGCTTGTCGTATTCCTTATGGAGCTGGTGAGGGTGCTACTCGTTTAGAGATGAGATTCCCAGATTCTGCTGCTTGTCCTTACTTAGCATTTGCTGTAATGATGATGGCTGGTCTTGATGGTATTAAAAATGCTGATGTTCCTGTTGGTCCAATGGATGAAGATCTTTATGAGTTAAGTCTTGATGAGATTCGTGAAAAAGGTATTCCTCAAATGCCGCATACGCTTCGTGAAGCACTTGAAGGTCTTATTGGTGATAATGATTTCCTTAAACCAGTGTTTAGTGAAGAGTTTATCAATGCTTACCAACACTATAGATTTGAGCGTGATGTATGGCCAGATGAAGGTCGTCCAACTGCTTACGAATTTAAAACTACTTACCAGTGCTAGGCTTTTAGCCTTCACTTTTTCTCCCACAAATGTGGGAGACTCTTCTTAACTCTATTTCTTTTTAAATCTATTTTATACTACACCTCTTATATTGTAAAATAATGTTACAATATTCATATCTGATTAAAAGACTCTAAAATTATGAACAAGCACACCATTGAACAAATTGGCATATTTATTAGTGTAACAAAATGGCTTATTCTCTCCTCTATTATTGGTATAATTGTTGGAGTATCTGTTACTATTTTTCTAAAAGCACTACAAGTTTCAGAAAAAAGTCAATCGCTCTTACCCTTTCCTCATTATTATCTTCTTCCCTTTGGTTTACTCCTTACTGTATGGATTGTAAAAAGATTTGCACCTGATGCAAAAGGACATGGAACAGAAAAAGTTATTGAAGCTATTCATAAAAAAAGTGGAAAAATTGAACTCGCTGTTATACCAGTGAAACTACTTGCAACGATTATTACTATATTTACAGGTGGAAGTGCAGGAAAAGAAGGTCCAGGTGCACAAATAGGTGCAGGGATGGCTTCTGCAACATCAGATTTTTTTCGCTTTACCAAAAATGACAGAAAAAAGCTTGTTGTTTGTGGTATTGGAGCTGGTTTTGCAACGGTATTTGGAACACCTATAGCAGGTGCTATTTTTGGTTTAGAGGTTTTAGTTGTTGGAATTATTCGTTATGATATTCTTCTTCCCTCTTTTATTTCAGGCTTTTCTGCATTTACCACAGCTCAATTTCTAGGTATTGAGTATACATACTTCAATATTAACTTTATTCAACCCATAGATTTAAATCTTTTTTTAATTGCAGAGGTAGTTTTAGCAGGTATATTTTTTGGTATTATTTCAGACATAACAATTACTGCACTCAAAAGAATTTCACGTCTTATAGAAAAAATACCTCTAAATCTTTATTTAAAATCTTTTGCTGCAGGTCTCTTCTTAGTTCTCTTATCTCTCTTTGTTGGAGATCAATACTTTGGGCTAGGACTTAACACTATAGATACTGTACTCCAAAGTAATACACCACTCAATGAACATATTCCTTGGTACTCATTTTTACTCAAAACATTATTTACAGCTGTCACACTTGGCAGTGGAGGAAGTGGTGGTATTGTTACCCCTATTTTTTACATCGGTGCAACAAGTGGTCATTGGTTTGGTACTTTTATAGATGGAAATCTTCCATTTTTTGCAGCCCTAGGTTTTGTAAGTGTATTAGCAGGAACAACCAATGCCCCTATAGCAGCCACCATTATGGCTATGGAGCTTTTTGGCTTAGATGTTGCACACTATGCTGCTATATCCATAGTAATCAGCTTTATTATCACAGGACATAGAAGTGTCTTCCCCTCACAAGTTTTAGATATGAAAAAATCTGACTTTCTTAAAATTCGCCCTGGTGAAGATATAGCACATGCACAAGTAAATGTAGAAGATGCACAGATGGAACAGTTTAACTCTATACGTGAAAGAATTCAAAGAAAAAGAAAAGAACGTAACGAAAGAAAAAAATAAACACGCTTGTAACTCAAAATTTGATATAATTCGCCTCATATTAGTAAATGTAAGAGTGTACTAATAAATTTTCAAGTAAAAGGATTCATAATGATGAATCAGATACCCCAAGGTAAGTATAAAGCTTACCCTCAAATAGATTTGCCAAATAGACAATGGCCTACAAAAATAATAACGCATGCTCCTAAATGGTGTAGTGTTGATCTTCGTGATGGAAATCAAGCACTTATTAATCCTATGAGCATAGAAACTTGAACTTTTTGCACTCTTACTCAAACTTGGATTTAAAGAAATAGAAGTTGGTTTTCCATCTGCTTCTAAAGTAGAGTTTGATTTTTTACGTCGTCTAGTAGATGATAAGTTAATTCCTGATGATGTTACTGTACAGGTTTTGGTACAGGCTCGTGAGCACTTAATCGCTAGAACATTTGAAGCACTCAAAGGTGTTAAGAAAGCAACTGTTCATCTTTACAACTCTACGTCTGTTGCACAGAGAAAAATAGTTTTTAGAAAAACTCAAGAGGAAATTATAGCACTAGCACTCAATGGTGTTGCACTTGTTAAAAAGTATGAAAAAGAGCATGAGGGTGCAATATTTTTAGAGTACTCTCCAGAGAGTTTTACAGGAACAGAACTAGAGTTTGCAGCAAAAATTTGTAATGCAGTTACAGAGGCATGGGGAATAAGTCAAAGTCGTAAAGTCATTATTAATCTCCCATCAACTGTAGAGATGGCTACACCAAATATATATGCAGATCAAATAGAGTGGATGGCAGAGCACTTAGATAACAGAGAAAATGTAATCATCTCTACACATACACATAACGATAGAGGTACTTCAGTTGCAGCAACTGAACTAGCACTTCTTGCAGGTGCAGATAGAGTAGAGGGAACACTTTTAAGTAATGGTGAGAGAACAGGAAATGTAGATATTATTACCCTTGCTCTTAATATGACAACACAAGGCATAGACTCTAAACTCGATTTTTCCAATATAGATGCAACATTGAAAATAGTTGAAAAATGTACAGAGATAGATACACATGTAAGACACCCTTATGTTGGTGAACTTGTTTATACTGCGTTTAGCGGCTCGCATCAAGATGCCATAAACAAAGGACTTGCATATCAAAATGCCAAAGAGGATGCTTTTTGGGAAGTTCCTTACCTGCCTATAGATCCAAGTGATGTTGGTCGTTCATATGAGTCCGTTATTCGTATAAACTCTCAATCAGGAAAGGGTGGTGTTGCTTATATCTTAGAAAAAGAAGCCGGGTATCAACTCCCAAAAGCGATGCATCCAGAGATAGGTAAAATAGTTCAAGCTGTAACAGATGCTGAGGGAAGAGTTCTTTCAAATAAGGAAATTTTAGAAATATTTAAAACAACTTATTTCAAGACTAAAGAGCATATTAGCTTTGAAGATTTTACCTTATCATCTGATAATGGTAGATCTTCTTGTAAACTTACATATACTTACAATGGAGTAAAAATAGAAGCTGAGGGAACTGGAAACGGTCCTATTGATGCTTGTAAAAATGCACTCCAAAAAGAGTACAAAAATGAGTTTAGCATTAAGTCATACTCAGAACACTCTTGTGGTGATAAAAGTTCAGCAAAAGCTGTCGCTTACATAGAGATACAGACAAAAGAGACACTCTCTAGTTTTGGTGTAGGAGCAGATAATGACATCACTATTGCATCTATAAAAGCTATGTTTTGTGCATTAAATAGAACGTTTAATACTTAGGAGAAAGAATGAATAAAATTGCAGAAATCTTTGAAAACAACAAAAAATGGGCGAAAAGAGTACATGATGCTGATCCTCAATTTTTTTACAAACTCTCACAACTTCAAAAACCAGAGATTCTCTGGATAGGATGTGCAGATAGTCGTGTTCCTGCAAATCAGATTATTGATTTACCACCAGGAGATGTTTTTGTTCATCGTAACATTGCTAATGTTATTGTTCATACTGACCTTAATGCTCTCTCTGTTATACAGTATGCAGTAGATGTTCTAGAAGTAAAGCATATCGTTGTATGTGGGCATTATGGCTGTGGTGGTGTAAAAGCTTCTATGAGTGAAACACCCCATGGACTTATAGATAACTGGCTTAGGCACCTTAAAGATGTTGCACGATTTCATGAAGAAGAACTTCACTCTATCTCTGATGAAGAGGCTAGATTTGCAAGACTTTGTGAGTTAAATGTTCAAGAACAAGTAAATAATGTACTCAATACTACTGTAGTCCGTGCTGCATTTGATAGAGGTGCTGATTTACAAGTTCATGCATGGATTTATGATCTCAAAGATGGCCTCATTCGAGACCTAAAAAACTTACCAGAGTAACTCTTCTTCTGGATTAGAGGCTTCGGCTTCTCTTGGTGGTTTCGAGATATCACTAAAGTACTCTTTTTTTCCACCTACTTTTACCTCTATAATTCCCTCTGGAACATCAAACTTTCTTTTTATCTGTGGATAGAGTTTAAGTAGACTTCTGTAGTAGGCTGCAAAGGCAGGACCTGCAACTCTTCCACCCGTTTCTCTTTTATACATAGGTGTGTTATCATCATTTCCAAACCAGACTACTGTCTCTATTGTTGGAGAGAACCCAGCTAACCATCCATCTACATTTGAGTTAGTTGTTCCTGTCTTTGCCGCAAGCTCTAAACCTTTTACTCGAGCTCTTCTTGCTGTACCTCTCTGTACAACATCTCTTAAAATTGTTGTTAATATATATGCTTGAGTAGGAATAGAAGTAATATGTTTCTCCTCTTGCATTTCATAAACTACTTGACTCCCTTTTTCTATACTCGCAATTAAGTGTGGTTCTACTTGCTCTCCCATATTTGAAAAAGAGGTATAAAACTTTGCAAGTTCAAGTGGTGACATTGACATTGTTCCCAAGGAGATAGAGAGATCATGAGGAATATTTTTTATATTAAACTTCTTTAACTCTCTGAGTAAATTATTAAGTCCTATATCATTTACAAGGTTGATAGTCGCAAGATTTCGTGAGTGAATAAGAGCTTCACGAAGTGTCACTAAACCCTTATAGTTTTTCTCATAGTTTTTAGGACGCCACTTCATCTCCTGTCCATCTTTTTCATACTCATAGGTCTTAGCAATATCTACAAGTTCTGTTGCACCACTAAAACCTAAATCAATTGCCACTTGATAGATAAAAGGCTTAAACGCTGAACCAGGTTGGCGTTTCCCCTGTGTTGCACGATTATACGAGCTCTTTTTATAGTCAACACTTCCAACCAGTGCTAATATATCACCACTAGCAGAGTCAAGAGAGACAAGTGCACCATTGAGTTGCGAGACATTTACATCTTGTGGCTCAAACATTTGATCTTCTGTAGGATCTACTATTTGCTGGAATTTTTCTAGCTTTCTCTGTTCTACTATTTTATATTTTTCTATACGTTGTAGTGCTTGAGAATAAGAGACTTTTAGAGCATCTCTTGCAGCAACTTGTAAACGCAGATCTATAGTAGTGTAGACTTCATAGCCTCCAGTTTTTAAATCATCTATCCCCATTCCTCTAAATCTTCTTGCAACTTCATCAACTATAAATGGTGCTCTATTCTGTGTCAATGTATCATTAAAAACTTCTGGATTTTCAGTAAGTGCACTCTCATATGTAGAATCATCTATCCAACCTAAAACATGCATACGTTCAATTACACGATTTGCTCTTCCCATAGAGATCTCATAGTTCTTTGTTGGTGCATACGTACTTGGTGCTTTTGGAAGCCCTACTAAAATAGCCATCTCTTTGAGTGTTAAATCTTCTAAGCGCTTATGAAAGTAACCATCAGCCGCTGTTTTAACACCATAATAACCATGCCCATAATAGATCTCATTTAAATAACGTTCAAGGATTTGCTCTTTTGTTAAAGCCCTCTCAATTTTAATGGCATATATCGCCTCTTTTATCTTACGCGAGAGCTTTTTCTCACGAGTAAGAAGTACATTTTTTACAAGCTGTTGTGTTATAGTACTTGCACCTTCAACGGCTTTACCTGCTCGTATAACCTTAATAGCTGCACGAAAAATAGCATCTATATTTATCCCAGGATGTTCAAAAAATGTTGTATCTTCAATCGCTACAAGTGCTTCAATAATTCGAGGAGGAATTTCGTCAAATGTTGCATAATAGCGATGCTTTTTATTAAAAATATTGGCTATCTTTTTACCATCTTTATCATAAATTCTACTTGTTACTTCTGGTTTATATTCTACAAGTTTTGAGATATCATAATCATAAGAGAAGAGAAAGTATCCAATTAAGCCAAAAGGAGAAAGCACTCCTAATATAACAATACTTATAATTAATTTTTTCATCTTCTAAATTCCCTATTTGCAAAATTTGCTTCTATTAATGTTTTTGTATACTCTGCTTGTGGTCTTTGAATCACTTGAGACATTTTACCATACTCTACTACTTTTCCACTCTTTAAAACACAGATATCCTCACATAAATTTTTTGCAGATACAATGTCGTGAGTCACAAAAAGCATACGAAATTGCTCTTTTTTTTGGAGTTTTTTTAAAAGTTCTATAATCAAAATCCGTGTCTCAGGATCAAGAGCTGTCGTAGGTTCATCAAGAAGTAAAAGTTTTGGTCGTTTACTCAAAGCCATAGCAATCACTACACGCTGTAACTGTCCACCAGAGAGCTCAGGAGGAAATCTCTCTAAGAGTTCTAATGAGAGGTCAACTTCTAAAAAAAGCTCCCTCACTCTTCTCTCCTCTACAAAAAACTGTTTTTTTATCTTTGTAAGTGGAGAGAGTGCTGTAAAAGGATTTTGGGGTATAAATGCAACACTTTTTCCTGTTTGAAGTTCAAAGTCACTTTCCATATCAACAGCTAACTCCATCTCTTTTGGTAACATTTTAAGAAGTGCTTTGAGTGTCAAACTCTTTCCACTTCCACTCTGTCCAACCAAGGCTAAAGAGCTATTAATCTCAAAAAATATATCTACTAAAAGTTCTTCTTTAAATGTGATTTTCATCTGTTTAATATTTAAGCTCATCCAAGTACAACCCTATTTCTACCACTCTCTTTTGCCTCATAAAGTGCTTTATCAACTCTACTATATAAAGATAAAAGATCTTCATTCTTATCACACTCTACCACACCAAAACTCATAGTTACAGAGATATCTGTCTGAAAATTTTCTACTAAAGCTCTCAGTTCCTCGGCAATAAATGCACCCTTGCTAATATCTGTGTAAGGTAAAATAATCATAAACTCCTCACCCCCTATCCGACAAAATATATCTCCTGTACGTAACCTATCTCGAATTAATGCTGTATAC
>Ga0256837_1000606_pt1 | contig 29077 bp, 27 predicted proteins | sample 4562384metaG_FD_185976 | JGI IMG/M metagenome (GOLD analysis project Ga0256837, IMG submission 185976) | Hydrothermal vent microbial communities from Guaymas Basin, Mexico - 4561-384 | ecosystem: Environmental > Aquatic > Marine > Hydrothermal vents | place: Mexico: Guaymas Basin | collected... | reverse complement strand
TCTCTTGTTTATTCTCACCATTCTTACTTATTTTAGTTAATTTTTTTATTATTTCTTTATCTTCTATTTTCATAGAGCTATTTTAGCATTTGTTTTCTATGTGTTTTATTTTTGACTACTACTTAAAGCTCTTTTAGAGAGTGAGAAAGTGGGTGGAATGGAAGCTTCTGAAAAACTTCTCAATAAAACATTAAATGATGCAGGAGTAACGTATAATGAATTTATCATCAACCTTCAAAAATAAACAGACACTATTTTTTATATCTATTACACTTATTTTATCCACTATTATCACGTTAAATATCTCTTTACTTTATGGATTGATACTATTTGGAGTAGTAATTATTGGTCTTTTTATTCCTGCTGGAGAGAATATCTCAGAAACAGAGCTATTGAATCAGATAAATGATGTGATGAAAGCAGGTGCAGATGGAGATTTAGAACAGCGTATTATTAATATTGATACAGATTCAATCTATTTTGAGATGGCTTGGAACTATAACAACCTACTTGACCAAACAGAAGCTTTTATGAGAGATACTACAACTGCATTAGAGTTAGCAATTACTGAAGATAGTAGTGCTATCCTTTTTACAGATGGTTTTAAAGGCTCATTTAAAAGCTCTGTCGCTCCACTTAACATAGCTATTGAGGGAATTTTATCTGGTATTAGTATGAAATTACAAGGGGAACTTGGTAGTTCATTTAATAAAATAGGTGGTGGAAGTACTGGAGGGATTTTACAAATCAAACACGATATAGAGCGTGGTGGAGAGATTACAAGTATGATTGTTGAATCATCAAGACAGACCAGTAAAGCTTCTGAAGAGAGTTTAGAGTCTGTCGCTTCTGTAAAAAACAATTTTGACCAACTTACAAAAAGTATCTCCGATACAGCTGATGGTATCTCAAACCTTAATGAACAATCTAAAGAGATAGCAACTATCGTAGACCTCATTAAAGATATAGCTGAACAAACAAACCTTCTCGCACTTAATGCTGCTATAGAAGCTGCTCGTGCAGGAGAACACGGTCGTGGTTTTGCTGTAGTTGCAGATGAAGTAAGAAAACTAGCCGAACGCTCCTCTAAAGCAGCAAATGAGATTACGATGACAATCTCCACACTACAACAAGAAACAGTACACATAAATGAATACTCAACAAGTATGCTTGAAATAGCAAATGAATCAGATAAATATATGACTGAACTTGATAGTGCATTACACAATTTTAACTCAATGGCTCTTAAATCAGAAAATGATGCAAATTATATTAATAATATTCTTACTATATCGGTAGCAAAAATTGACCATATCGTTTTTAAATCTAAAACCTATTCAGATGTGATAGCAAACATTATCACAGAGCCTGTTATAGATCATCACTCTTGTCAGTTTGGAAAATGGTATGAAACAGAAGGTAAAGAGCTATTTGAAAATACAAAAGCCTATAAAAAAATACTAGCACCCCATAAACTATTACATAACTCTGTACTTTTAAATATGAACTATGTAATCAATAAAACAGTATATCAAACACAAAATAGTAAAAATATTATCACTAATTTTATAACGATGGAAAAAGCAAGTGAGGAGCTTTTTAATCTCCTCGGAGAGATGATAGAGGAGAGTAAAAAAGATTCTACTCTTTAACTCTCCCACTCCGTCTCAAAAGTTCTCTTCACAGCACCTTTAAAAGTGATAGTTCTCTCATTTACACCTAAGTACAAAGTATCTCCACTCTTTGGATAAACCTCTATACTTTCAGAGATTTTACCCTCTTGCAATGCTCTATAAAAACAAGCTGCCATACCTGTACCACAAGCTAAAGTTTCATCCTCTACACCACGCTCATAGGTTCTAACTCTTAGATTCTTATTATCATCTACATAGGTTATATTTACATTTGTGTTATATTTGTAGCGTAATTCTCTAGCCTCAGCTATATCAAACTCATCAATATTTTCTGTAAAACTTACCAAATGAGGTACACCAGTATTGAGTTGCCACCAGTTTTTACCATTAAACTCTATATCTTTTTCTAAAATCTCTGGAGGAGTTAGTTCACTCAAAACCATCACACCATTAACCTCAGCATTTATAACACCAGCACCTGTTAAGAAACTCATATTTTGAGGAGCTAATCCATTTGAAAAAGCATAATGAGCTGCTGCACGAGAGCCATTACCACACATATCAGCATGACTTCCATCAGAGTTATAAAATTGCCACTCAAAATCATACTCTGTATGAGGTACTATCACTATAAGCCCATCAGCCCCCACACCATCTTGACGATGACATATCTCTTTTGTTAATTCTGTTCTATCTTTTTTTATATCTGAATGGAAAATTACAAAATCATTTCCATTTGCACTGTATTTTGATACTTTCATATTTGTTCTCTTTTATAAAAAATTTCATTACGGTATAATCAGAAATTATATCAAAAAAAGGAGAAGTAATATGCCAATAGTTAGTAAGTTTTTAGGAATAATAATCACGATGTATTGGAATGAATATAATCCTCCTCACTTTCATGCTAAATATGGAGAGTATAAGATTATTGTTTATATCAAAACAGGTGTTATAGAAGGAAAGTTTCCTAAAAGAGCTTTAAAAATGGTTATGGAGTGGTCAGAGTTATATCAAGATGAGCTGTTAAATGATTGGGAACTTTGTGCAAAAAGAGAGATGCCAAAACCTATTTCACCATTGGAATAAACAATGTTAATTTATATAACTGAAGCAAAATATTTATTCAACTATGAAGTTGAACTTACATTTAATGATGGAAAAAAAGGGATAGTTAATTTAGAAAATGAACTTTATGGAACAATGTTTGCACCATTAAAAAATAAAAAAGTTTTTGCCACTGTAAAATTAGATAAAGATATTGATACAATAAGTTGGGAAAATGGAGCAGATTTAGCACCTGAATTTTTATATTATGAAAGTTTTAAAAATGATAAAAGCCTAACAAAACAGTTTCAAGAATGGGGATATATTTAATCTCGAAAAATTTCCAAAAACTCTTTTAATTTTTTAAGTTCAATAACATCTTTATCAAAATTATAAATCGGTTTATCTTTTAAAGAAACCTCATTATTACATTTTCTTCCAGATTGTTTCTGCTCTTTTTTATCACAACAATCATATCTCTGATATATCTGTATCCATAGTTTATCAAAATCTTTTTTATTTAATCTCTTATCTTTTAAACACTCTTGCCAAGTTTCAAGACAATCAGCGATAGGAGATTCTTTTAATTTTATCTCTCTTAAAACTGTTTCTAACTCACCTTTACCATCAATATTCATTATAAAGATTTTTAAATCCAATTCCATCTTATCAAATACACTATTTTTAATATCATTAATTTGTTGTGTTCGTTCTTCTATTCCAACATTATCAGCATCAAAAATAATTCCAACTTTATTTATATCATCACCTTTTAAAAACCTAGATTTTAACTCTACAAGTCTATGTTTTAATTTTCCCATTCCACCTATACAATCATATTCATCTATGGTACAGATTGGGTTTCCTACTTGAAGATTTAAATCTATATGAGAAAGTAATGCTTCTATAAAAAATTTATCATTCTCACTTTCAACGATTAAAATATTACTCACCTCGATATCTCCCTTGATGAGTTAATTCATACTCAAGTTGCTCATTATCCAAATCTCTCATAAATAGTTTTTTACTATTCTTATTTTTTCCAAGTTCAAAATAAACTGTATCTACATCATCTAATTTCAAAGATACTCTGTTATAAGATTCTATACACTCTTTAGAATGTGTTGTAGCAAAAACTTGTATATTTCTCTCTTTTGATAGTGTCAATATAATTTCCCAAACATCATCAAATAAACTATAATGTATCCCATTTTCTATCTCATCAATAAATAGTGTTCTATCTTTTAAAATAAACATAGAAAAAATAATATTAATAAATGTTTTAATCCCTTGCCCAGTTTCTGATAATTTTACCCAACTATCCATCATTAAGTATGGTTCATTATTGATGGTATCTATTTTAGAAATATCAAAAATTTTATATAAATACTCATTTAACATATCTAGTTTATTATCTAATTTTAATCTACTAATTGCCATATTGTACATCTCATTAAAATCTGAAAAAAACGATATATAACTTAATGTAAAGGAGATAAAAGAGTATTGTATATTTTGGTCTAATGTATTAAAAAGTGTTGAGTAATCTATCTGTTTATTTGGTGAACCAATAACCTTTAAATTATATATCTCATCTATATAGTCAATATAAACATCTTCATCATTACCTTTTATATGTAGGTGTTGATTCTCAACTATTAATTTTTGAATATCTTCTTGTCTTTGTGTTCCCGACAGAATATTATTAATTAAATTTCGATGAGTTTTAATCTCTCTTAATCTATTATAAATATCCCTCGGAGATTCAGCACTACAAATTAAACAAGCTTCCATAAATGAAGTTTTACCTACATTATTTTTTCCACCGATTAAATTGACTCTTTTGAAGCCATCTGTTTTAAAATTATTAAAACATTTATAGTTTTTTATTTCTATGGTATTTATAAAATTATTATTCATTTAATTACACCCACCTCTTTGAGTCATTTGATTGTTTTCTAAATTAAAATAGATACAGTTATATCCCAAATTATTTATAAAACCTGTAGGACAATTTCGATAATGATAAATTTTATCCATCTTTAAATAATAGTTTTCAGAATTTCTACTTTCCTTTGGTTTATAATAATTAAAATTATATTTATATGTATAATTATTATACTCATACTTATACTCAGAGTTTGACATTTTATAAATTTTATTATTTGTAATTTCCTCTATATCATTTTTATTTGTCCCTATCTCAAAACTACACAAAAGTTCTTTTGTATTTAGCCAATTTTGTTTCTGTTTAGCTACTTTATTTTTAGACTTATTATTTAGTTTTTTTATTAAAGCTTTTTTTCTTTCTAATTCTGTTTTATACTTTTTTTCTTCTTTTTTTTGTTTTAACTCTTCTTTGTTATATTTAACAAGTTCTTTTTTCATATTGGTTACTTCATTTTTTCTAGCTTCATTAATAATCTCTTGTGAAATAAGTTTTTTATTAATAGCATCTACTTGTGAATTTTGTTGATTCAGTAATTTTTTTTGCTCTGCTAAGATTTTATTTAATCTTTTTACATCTTTTTGAGATGATTTAGCTTTGATACTTTGTAGTAATATTTCCATAGTTTTTTGTTCATTTACTCTTACACTAGCTTTTATATAGTATGTTTTACCATTCCATTTCTCTTTTAGAACTTTAACTTTAGTTATACCAGCACTCAAACTTTGTATCTCTTGTTTTATGGATTGGTATGTTACACCGTTGATATCTTTATCTTTTATCTCCAAATAATTTTCTATATGAGTACCTATCTCTTCAGTAAGCAATATTTTAATCTGTTGAATAGCTTTCTTTCTTGAACTATTTTTACTATCATCCTCACTAGAATTATAAGTGTACTCTCTTGTCAAGATTTTATCATCATTGGATGGTTTTATCTCAATATGCTTATAGTTTATCTTTTTAGATTCAGTTGTTTCTTCTTGATATACTGTATTTGAAGTGTTTTCATTTTGAATACTTGGATTAATATGTGTAGATACACATCCTGATAGAAATGTAACGATTAAAATTAAATATAGTTTATTTTGCATATTTTGAAACTCCTTATTTAGTAGTAGTATTATATCTAAATGTCTATATTTGAAAGTTTTAAGAAAGGGATATATTTAATGACTTAACTTTTATAATCTCAATTTCTTATTGAAAATATTTTAAGTTTTTTATGTTATAGTTTGAATTCAAAACAAATGATATTCTAGTTTGAGTGACTCTCAAACTATACAGAAGAAAAAGGTTAAGACTTTAGAGTCTTAGCCTTTTTTTTTGCTCATACTTTAGCACTAAGGTTAATCAAAAAGAGGGACTCGTCATCCCTCTGACTATTATTTATCTTTTAAAGATACTTCCCCTTAATAATCTCCACAAAATCCTCAACCTCTTGTTGTAGATGTTTTAAGTTTTTAGAGTTGTCTATAACCCAAGTAGCTTTCTCTTTTTTTTCATCTATTGGAAATTGAGATGCTATACGTGAAAGTGACTCCTCTTTTGAGTAACCATTACGTTTCATAAAACGCTCAAGTTGAATATCTGCTGGAGTATAAACTACAACACTCTCTTGTATATCATAAGCATTGTTCTCAAAAAATAGAGGTATATCTATAAGATAGGGAAATTTAAAACTATCTTGTTTAATACTTCTCTTCTCTATCTCTGCACGAATTTTAGGGTGTAAAAAATCTTCTAAAACTTTTTTCTTTGCACTATCTGCAAAAACTAAAGTTCCAAGTTTTGTACGGTCTACTTTTGAGTTAGTAATATACTCTGCACCAAAAGTTTCATCTACCCACGAAACAGATGCATCTAAAATCTCGTGAGAGATAATATCTGCATCTATTACACGCATACCATTAAGTGCAAGAAGAGAAGCTACTGTACTTTTTCCAGTAGCAATAGAACCTGTTAATGCGATAGCATACTCATAAGCCATTAGTTTTTTGTTATCCCTAAATACTCTTTACGAATATAGTTAGGCATAGCAAACGATGCAATATGAATATCACAGTTATAATAGTTAAGATTATCAAGCATATCTGAACGTTGTAAGATAAGGTCTGCTGTTGGGTGATACTCTTTTGAAGCTAAAAGAGCTGTTGTACCATCACCTAAGTTATATGGCATAATGATTTTAAAATAGTTTCCTAAAATCTGCATCATTATCTTATTTTCCTCTACATTATCAAGTGAAGGGTGTTTGATAGCTAACTGACCATCATCTTTTAATATACGGCTAATATGTCCTAAAACAGCTGGGTCACTTGCCATCTCACAGATAACTACATCAGCACTATTTTCTGCACTATCACGAAGTGCATCTAAATTACATCCTACTACTGTATAAGCTATATCTGTATGTTTTGCTATCTCATCTTCTAACTTTTGAGCATCATCACTTACCACTAAAATATTTTGTGGGTTCTTACTTGTACATAAAGGTACGTGAACCATCATCTCTGCATAGATAAATTCTTTCATATTATAATTCCTAATATATATTTAATGAATGGATTTTAGCATATTTGTCTTTATATGTTTTAAAAAGCTTTGAAGATAGATTTATTTAAGGCTGAGTTGATAATTATTGATATAATCACACAAATTTTTTAAAATAAAAGGAAATAATATGGATTACAATAAAATAAGAAAGATATGTAGACCTATACGTATAGTTGTGGGTTTAGGTTTAATAGGTGCTGGAGTTTATACAGGTATAAACTGGTTATACTTAGGTGTTGTACCTCTTATAGCAGGTATCACTAACTTTTGTCCTCTTTGTATGATAACTAAGAAGTGTGACATAGAACAATAACTACATTAAACAACAGAAGAGAATCTAATCTCTTCTATTGTTTATTTACAAGTGATTCTCTCTTTGTTCTCTCTTCATTTAAAATTTTATCTAAAATTATAGTAACATCTACACTTGCTTCCTCTGCTTTTAAAAAGTATGTAAGAACATTATCAACCTCAAGTAAACAGCTTCCTTGCTCAACACACTCAACAGCTTTTTTAATATTATCATGAACAACTGCATGAGGTTTATCTAAGCTATTATAACTTGCTAAATGACTAAAAATCTCTTTACCCAATCCATTTTTATACCAAATACCCAATCTACAATTGTTGTGTGATACAAATTCACCCTCAACTTTATCTTGAAATACAGTTTTATATCCATTAGATTTAAAAAGAAGATGGTCAAGTTTTACTAAAATAATGAATGTACTATATAAAATATTTTTTGTATCATTTTGAATATGTGAAACATTCCCTCGTAACTCATCTGTTTTCTCTTTAAAGCCTTGAAGTAGCTCTTCTATCTCTGCTGTTAATTCATGGGAACTTGATGCATTTTGTTTTATATCTACACTATTTTGTTTTAAAGTTTGTACACTTATCTCAACCTCTGAAGTTGCTTTTTGAGTTCTCTCAGCAAGTTTTCTTACTTCGTCAGCAACAACAGCAAAACCACGACCATGTTCTCCTGCTCGGGCTGCTTCTATCGCTGCATTTAATGCTAATAGATTTGTTTGGTCAGAAATATCTTTAATTAAAGATATAACTGAACTTATATTTTCCACACTATCATTAAGATTATTTGCTATCTCTGATGTTTGTGAAATATCTTCGACAATCGTTGCAGTTTTATCAACTATAATATCTATACTTGCATCTATATCATTTGAATGTTCTTGATTTACACTATTTAATGTATCTATATCTTCAAGTTCTTTTACCCCTTGGTCAAGACTATTTTGAAGAATAGTTAAATCTCTCATACATCCATCTGTAAGTTGTTGAGTTAAATTTTTACTTAATTTTAGATGCTCTTTATCCTCTTTTTGACCTGCCATCCCATCGATAGAGCCATTTATAAATCCAACTGTATCAGATAGGGTTGGATTTAAATTATCACTACTTACATGCTCAAAATTTTGTTCAAGTGCATTTGTCATACTACTTTTCACTTGAACAATAAAAAGATTAAATTGTGCAAAAACTTTATTATAAGCAACAGACATCTCTTCTAATTCTCCTGAACCAACTGTTACTAATGTTGTATTATAATCACCATTAGAAGCTACTCTTAATGCTTTCGTTGTATTTTCAACACTTTTCTTTATCAACAGTAGTTGTCGTCTTAAAAAGAGTGCTAAAGATATGTGTATAAATGTTACTACGACAAGCATAATCGACATACCTACTAAAAAATACTCCACAATAGGAACAATGATAAATATAATAATTTGAATTAAATTTGTTAAATCTGCACTTTTGATAGTTGACATCTTTTTTCCCTTTTTTATCGTCTTTGGAATTGAATTATACTCATAATAAAAATAAACTACACTTAAAACTAACATAAGCTTTCCTTTTAACTCTACTTTTTAATCCTTTCAATCATAAAAATCAGCTCTCATTAGCTATAATTCATCTATAAATATTATTTTTAGGACAATATAATGAGTATTTTTGGTTCACATAGTGAAAGAATAAAAACAGGGGTAGCTCTTGTAGCTGGGGTTTTAACAATAGGCTATTTAGATAACTTTTTTTTAATGTGGCTTTCTTTTGGAGTAGTCTATATATTAGCATTTCAGGAGTCTATGAAACTTTTTCAAGTTGAAAATAGCTCTTTAACTCGTTATGCTGTCGCTCTTTGGCTTATAGCAGGGATATATCCTTATGGTGATGACCTATTTGTTCTAGCAGGGGTTCTCTATGCAAGTGCAGTAGCATACGATAAAAATGTAGAATGGAAAAACTTTTTACCTTTTATCTATCCAACAGCTGGTATGCTTTTTATGTTCACAATGTACCAAGAATATGGTGTTGTCTCTTTACTTTGGTTACTTATCGTTGTAGCTATGACAGATGTAGGAGCCTATGCCGTTGGAAAGAGTATAGGAAAAACTCCTTTTAGTGCAACTAGCCCAAACAAAACGATGGAAGGTGTTGTCGGTGGTATAGTAGTTGCAACTTTAAGTGGTATGTTTGCAGGTTTAACTATTGTTGATTTAGGTATCGCTTTTCTTATCTCTTTTGGTGTTGCTGTGAGTTCTATCTTTGGTGACCTTTATGAAAGTTCGTTGAAACGTTCAGCTAATGTAAAAGATAGTGGAGACCTTCTTCCAGGACATGGTGGTGTTTTAGATAGAATAGATGGTTACCTTTTTGGGGCAGTTGTGATGCTTGTTCTTCTTCGTGGATTAGTATAAATTGATAGTTCTTGGTTCTACTGGGTCTATCGGTGTAAATACTCTTTTAGTTGCTAAACGATTTGGTATAAACATAGAAGTTTTAGTTGCAGGAAAAAATATAGAACTTCTAAACCAGCAGATACTCCAACACTCTCCCAAAACTGTTGTTGTCGCAGATAAAGAGAGTGTTTTAAAAGTAAATCATAATAATGTTTACTTTGGAGAGGATGCAATCCTTAAAGTTATAGAGGATGCCTCTAGCTCTTTAGTTGTCAATGCTCTAGTTGGCTTTTTAGGTCTCGCTCCTACATTAACAGCTATTAAAAGTGGTAAAAAAATAGCTCTAGCAAATAAAGAATCTTTAGTTGCTGGAGGTGCTTTTATAGATATATCTCAAATTCAACCTATCGATAGTGAACATTTTGGACTTTGGTATCTGATGCAAGAGAGAACTGTTGAAAAGATGATAATCACAGCAAGTGGTGGAGCATTTAGAGATTGGGATATAGAAAAGTTACAAAATGCTACTCTAGCAGACACACAAAAACATCCAAACTGGTCTATGGGTCAAAAAATAACAATAGATAGTGCAACAATGGTAAACAAAATATTTGAACTACTAGAAGCTCGTTGGCTTTTTGGGGAAGGAAAGTATGATGCTATCATAGAAACAAAATCACTTATTCATGCTCTAATAGATTTTAAAGATGGCTCAACAACTGCACATTTCGCAAATGCTTCTATGCAACTCCCTATCGCTTATGCACTCGATAAGAATATGGATGAAAATATTCTCTCTCATATAGATTTACTCTCAGTTGGTTCATTAGAGTTTAGAGAAATCACAACAGATAGATACCCGATATGGGAGATAAAAGAGGAACTTCTTCAAAATCCTATGTTAGGTGTTATCGTCAATGCTTCTAATGAAATCGCTATTGAGAAGTTTATCAATAAAGAGATAGGTTTTATGGATATAAGTAAAACTATCTTAAAAGCTTTTAATGAATTTAGAGATATTCCTAAGAATATAGAAGATGTTTTTATGATAAATAAAGAGGTTAGAATAGCATTAAAGTAATAAAAATCATACATTAACTTTATAATAAATATTATTTTTATTGTTTCTTTGATAAACTACTACCAAATATTTAAGGAGATTTACAATGAATAACATTGCAAAAATTGCATTAAGTGCAACATTACTTTTATCTTTAGGAAGTACAGTTTCTAGTGCAAGCCCTGTTAAAGGTCAAAAACTTTACACTAAAAAACTGAAGAATGCGTGTGGTATCACTGGTGCTGCTGTTGCTGGTAAACATACTCAAGATGAGTGGAGTGAGATTAATGATGCTGGTGACCTTGCTAGTGAAATCAAAGATATCTGTCCTAATGCTCAAGATAAAGCATTAAAAGGTAAATACCTTCCTCATTACTTTGACTTCTTTCACGAATATGCAAATGATAGTGGAAATGTTCCATCTTGTTAATTTCTCTTTGAGTCACTCTATGTGACTCAATCTTAAACTTTTTACCTTATAATTTTTGATGCTAAAAATTGATAACTGCCTAACTACTCGTTCACAAATCACACAACTTCAAGCAACAGATAATGATACTGTTCTTTATTCAACTGTTTTTCATGGAACAAAAGTTCTTAATACTCAAAAATGCGATACAAATTTTAATATCTCAAACCAATATTTAAACTCAAAAACAACAGCAACATCTTTTAGTCCAGATGGTAAATTTATAGCCTTTGCCAATAAAAATATAATCTATATTCTTTATATCTGTACTCATAAAATTATAAAAACTATTGTAACAGATGAAATTATCACTATTCTTACTTTTGATAAATCTTCTACCTATATAATTTGTGGTACACAACAGGGACGAGTGCTTCAATACAGATATAACAACTCATCATCCCTCTCAAGGTTATGTTCATTTCCAGTTCAGAGAAATAGTAATAAAATTTTTATTAAAAACAATTTTGTTAGTGCTTTAAGCTCCTATGGAGAACTTATCGCTACAGCTGGATATGGTGGTTCTATCGTAATTATAGATATTCTCTCTCGTGCCAATAATATTGTAATTACAAATACAACAATACGAGTAGATGCTTTATGTTTTATAGATAACTCAACGCTTATAAGTGGTGATAGAGAGGGAAATATTTATATTATCCCATTTAAAACAGATAAACCTGCAAAAAAAATAGCTACTCAATTATCAGATATTAAACAAATTTTACTTATGCCAAATCATAGATATATTCTTGTAAATTCCCAAACAAACTCTTTATCTATTATAGATATAGAAAATTATAAGATAGTAGAAAACAACTATTTAATCTTTGATGCAGATGTAAATAGAATAACTCTTTCCAAAGATGGTCATCTTTTTGTTGCTCTTAAAAATCAAGAACTTCTTATTATAGATATACCAACTATTCAACAACTTAAAAACTTTATAGCAAATGAGGAGTTTAACCAAGCATTTGAACTCATAGCAAACTCTCCTATGCTAGAAAATTCAGAAGCACATAAAGAGTTAGAAAAAAGATATAAAAAACTCTATCTTCAAGCTATCGAAGCACTTACATATAATAATATCGCTTTAGCTACTAAACTTATGTCACCTCTCAAAGATAATCATTACAAAGAGAAAGAGATAGCATCACTTTTTGAATCTTTTGAACATTTTTCCAAATTTAATAAACTCTTTTTAGAAAAAAAATATCCTTTAGCTTATGCAATGTCTGCCAAATACCCAGCTTTTATCTATACTCCTCAATATAAAAAGATGGAACTTATATGGAAAGAAACATTTGCAAATGCACAAAGACAGATGATACTAAAACGAAATGATTTAGCAATAGGTATATTAAAAGAGCATATGACAACAACCTCTAAAAGACCCTTGATAAAATTTATATTAAACCATACTCAAGAGTTTTTACAATTTTTAAAAGCGATAGAAAAAAAAGATTTTATTACTATCAATAAAATAGTTTCAAAAAATACTATTTTTTCTCAGATACCAAACTTTATATCTTTAACAAATGAGGTTGAAACCAATATTTTAAAGATAGAAAAATGTATATATAAAGGAGATGTAACCCTTGCTATACAGTTGATAAAAGAGTTAATACATATTCCCCACATCCAAACAAGAATTAAAGAACTACATTATCGAAATAAAAATATGATAGGTTTACTTCAAGCGTACAAAAATAATAATCTTCTACTCTCCTATGAATTATTAGATAAGTATCCCTATTTAACACAAACAGAACTTGGTATTAAACTAGAAAAAGAGTGGTCAAAACTTATTCAAGAGTGTGAAACTTTTGCACTTCAAGGAGATATTAAAAATATAAAACTCTCCCTTAAAAATCTCATACAAATTCCAACTAGAACAGAGAAGATAGGTGATATTTTAAGAGTAAGTTATCATGTTAGAATCAAATTCTTACTTAGTAGAAAGAGTTTTAAAAAAGCTGAAGCGATTATAAACTCCTATATGGAGATATTTGGTATAGATAATGAGATACAACAGATAAACAAAAAATTCGAAAAAGCAACATCTATAAAAATAGCTATCCTAGAGAACCAACCACAGAAACTTTCTCGTGATAATTGGCTCAACTCTGAATTTATTTTAAGTATGGTGAGATAATTTTAACTCTCCATACTTTCAAAACAGACCTTTTCAAAATCTAAATCACTTTTTATATGATATGCCTCACCATAAAGCTCAAACTCCAACTCATTAGCATGAAGTAAAAGCCTTGAAGCACCTCCATTTACTATTCTATCTGTTGGAGTTAAAACTTTATCTAAAAACTGAACCATTTTCTCTTCACTTTGCCCATAAATGGGGTCTCCAACTATTGTATGCCCTATGTGAAAAAGATGTACTCGTATCTGATGCTGTCTTCCTGTATAAGGAGAACACTCTACAAGAGTCATATCTTTCTCTTTAAAATATTTTAAAGGTCTAAAATCTGTTTTGGATGCTTTTCCACTTTTATCAACTTTTACAACCATTCGAACCATTGCACTCTCTGCTTGAGAGCGTAAAAGTGGTTCTTCTATACATATAGACTCTTTTAGTTTCCCATGCACAAGAGCAAGATATTTTTTCTTCATATCTCGCTCTTGAAACATCATCTTAATCTCTCTTTCACTCTCCTTATTTTTAGAACACAACACAAGACCACTTGTTTCTTGGTCTATACGATGTGTAATATTTGCATCTCTTCCAAACTGATACTTTATCTCATCGGTTAAAGAGTATGGAGTTTTTTTTGTTTGAGGATGTATAAGCACACCACTAGGCTTATCAAAAACCATAAACTCCCTCTCTTCATAGGTAGGTTTCAACCCTTTTGTAATCGGTTCAAAATAGATAAACTCAAACTCTCCCTCTATCTCTCCAGCAGTTTTAAGCATCTTTTCACCATCAACTAACACTCTTCCTTTGGATATAAAACGTTGTGCTTCTCTCTGAGAATACCCTAATTCATTTATCAAAAATATGAAAGCTTTTTGTTTAGTTTTTGCATACATTTTTTTCTTTACAAATGGCATTTTTTACCCTTTTTTTAATTATTTTTAAATCATCTTTTGACTATAATTCATCTATAAAAATAACTTTTATTTATGCGAATTTTAGCATAAATTTATCTGATAACACTCATAAGGAATTACAAATGATAGAGAGATATTCACGTCCAGAGATGGCAGCAAAATGGACACAACATGCAAGATATGCAGCATGGTTAGAAGTAGAAAAAGCTGCTGTAAAAGCTTGGGCAAAACTTGGAAAAATTCCTCAAGAAGATGCAGATAAAATTGTAAAAAATGCAACATTTTCAGTAGAACGTATAGAAGAGATAGAAGCAATTACTAAACATGACCTTATAGCATTTAATACAAGTGTATCAGAGAGTTTAGGTGAAGAATCAAGATGGTTTCACTATGGTATGACTAGTTCTGATGCAGTAGATACTGGTGTTGCAATTCAGATGAGAGACTCTTTAAATATAGTAATCGATGGTGTAAAAACATTAATGGAATCGATTAAAAAAAGAGCAAATGAACACAAAATGACTCTAATGGTTGGACGTTCTCACGGTATCCATGGAGAACCTATCACTTTTGGTCTAACATTAGCTGTGTGGTATGATGAAGTAGCTCGTCACCTTTTAAACCTTGAACAAACTATGGATGTTATTGCAGTAGGTCAAATCTCTGGAGCTATGGGTAACTTTGCTCATGCACCTTTAGAGTTAGAAGAGTATGCTATGGAAGAGCTTGGATTAAAAGCAGAACCATGTTCAAATCAAGTTGTTCATCGTGACCGTTATGCAAGACTTGCTACGGCATTAGCACTACTTGCATCTTCAGTTGAAAAATTCGCAGTTCAAGTAAGACATCTTCAACGTACAGAAGTATATGAAGCTGAAGAGTTCTTTGCAAAAGGTCAAAAGGGAAGTTCAGCTATGCCACATAAACGTAACCCTATCCTCACTGAAAATATCACTGGTTTAGCACGTATGATAAGAGCGTATGCAGCTCCAGCTATGGAAAATGTAGCACTATGGCACGAACGTGATATCTCTCACTCTTCTACTGAACGTTTTTGGTTACCTGATGCTTTTATCACTATGGATTTTATGCTTCACCGTATGAATAATGTTATAGCTAACTTAACAGTATTTCCAGAGAATATGATGAAAAACTTAAACCTAACAGGTGGACTTGTTTTCTCTCAACGTGTTTTACTTGAGTTACCACTTCAAGGTGTTTCTCGTGAAGATGCGTACCGTATAGTTCAACGTAATGCTATGAAAGTATGGGAAGAGATTCAAGGTGGTCGTGCTACTACTAACGAAAAGGGTGAATCACTATACCTTAATCACTTACTTGCTGATGATGAATTACGTAAGTCACTAAGTGAAGAGCAAATTCGTGAGTGTTTTAACTATGATTACTATACAAAGAATGTAGATAATATTTTCAAAAGAGTTTTTAAGTAAAACAAAAAAAATTAACTAATAATAAAAATTTTTAAGAAAGAGTTTCATGATAACAGTTATAAAAAGAAATGGTCGTATTGAACCATTAGATATTAGTAAAATTCAAAAATATACATCTTCAGCCGTAGAAGGTTTAGAAAATGTATCTCAAAGTGAGTTAGAGGTAGATGCTCAAATTCATTTCCGTGATGGAATAACATCACGTGAGATACAACAAACACTTATTAAAACTGCTGTGGATAAGATAGATATAGATACTCCAAACTGGACATTTGTAGCCTCTCGTCTTTTTATGTTCAATCTTTACCATCAAGTAAATGGTTTTTCAGGATACACATCTTTAGAAAAATATTTTTTACGTGGTGAGAAAGAGGGTCGTATTCTCTTAGGTTTAAAAGAGATGTATGACTTAGAGGAGCTAAACAAACATATCAAACCAGAACGTGATTTACAGTTTAACTATCTTGGTGTAAAAACACTTCACGATAGATACCTTATAAAGGATTCTAACTCAAACCCAATAGAACTGCCTCAACATATGTTTATGGCTATCGCTATGTTTTTAGCACAACGTGAAGAGCATAAACAAGAGTGGGCTATCAAATTTTATGATATGATAAGTCAATTTGAAGTGATGTTAGCAACACCAACACTCTCAAATGCAAGAACAACTAGACACCAACTTAGTTCATGTTATATCGGTTCTACTCCAGATAATATTGAGGGTATTTTTGATACCTATCAAGAGATGGCTATGCTTTCAAAATTTGGTGGTGGTATCGGTTGGGATTGGACTGGAATTCGCTCTATGGGTTCATTTATAGATGGTCATAAAAATGCAGCTGGTGGAACTGTTCCATTTTTAAAAATCACTAACGATATAGCTATCGCTGTTGACCAACTAGGAACTCGTAAAGGGGCTATCGCTGTCTATATGGAGCCTTGGCATATAGATATAAATGATTTCTTAGACCTCAAAAAGAACTCAGGTGAAGAGCGTCGTCGTGCACATGATCTTTTCCCAGCTTTATGGTTAAATGACCTCTTTATGCAAAGAGTACAAGAGGATGCTATCTGGACACTTTTTGACCCTTATGATTGTACAGAGTTAGCAACACTCTACGGAACTGATTTTGAAAAAAGATATAAAGAACTTGAAGAGGATGATTCTATCATCAAAGAGAGAGTTAAAGCAAAATCTTTATGGAAAAAAATCTTAACATCCTATTTTGAAACGGGAAGTCCTTTCCTATGTTTTAAAGATAATGCAAATAGAGCTAATCCAAATAATCATTATGGTGTTATTAGAAGTTCAAATCTTTGTACTGAAATTTTTCAAAATACAGAACCAAACCACTATAAAATCAAATTTATCTTTGAAAATGGTGAAAGTATAAGCTATGAAGAGAATGAGATAGTAAAAGTTGATAGTGGTATAGAAAAACCCGCTAAAAAAGTAACTGCACTAGACTCTTTAGGTGGAATGCCTATCTTTGTTGTTGAAAAAGAGAAGATAGATGGTGCTACTGCTGTTTGTAACTTAGCATCTATAAACCTCTCTCGTATCAACACAACTCAAGAGATAGATAGAATAGTTCCTACTGCTATACGATGTTTAGATAATGTTATAGACCTTAACTTTTACCCTGTTGAGAAAGTAAAACGTACAAATATGAAAAGTCGTTCTATCGGTCTTGGTGTGATGGGTGAAGCTCAGATGTTAGCTGAATCTGGCATATTATGGGGAACACAAGAACATTTCAATAAGATAGATGAAATTATGGAGTCTGTAAGTCATAATGCTATCTCCGCCTCTTCTGATTTAGCGATTGAGAAAGGTGTATATCCAGAGTTTGAAGGTTCTCAATGGAGTAAGGGTGTGATGCCTCATGACCATGCAAATGATGAAGTTATCCAACTTGTAAATCATAATGATGATTTTACCTCTAATTATGATTGGAATGCACTCCGAACAAAAGTAAAAGAGAATGGTTTACGAAATGGTTACCTTATGGCTGTTGCTCCTACTAGTTCTATCTCTATTTTAACAGGAACTACACAAGCTATTGAACCAGTATTTAAGCGTAAATGGTTTGAGGAAAATCTTTCTGGACTTATTCCAGTAGTTGTACCTAACCTCTCACTAGATACATACAATTTTTACACACCAGCCTATGATTTAGACCAAAAGATGTTGATAAAAGCAGCAGCTATTCGTCAAAAATGGATAGATCAAGGACAAAGTTTAAATATCTTTATCACTCTTGATAAAGCAAATGGTAAATATCTAAATGATATTTATATGTTAGCATGGAAACTTGGACTTAAATCAACATACTATCTACGTTCGCAATCTCCTGAAATCTCTAATGATGTAGAAGATAGAAGTATGGAATGTGTTGGGTGTCAATAATCAACTAAGTATGCTACTTAACTAGCATACTTTATAAAAAATATAAAGGAAAAATAATGAGAGTAATCTGTCCACACTGTTTAAGTGTAAACAACATCCCACAAAAAGATAGTTATAAAAAAGCAAACTGTGGAAAGTGTAAAGAATCACTTTTAGATACAAAACCTATTGACTTAACAGCATCAAATTTTGATGAAGTGATAGTAAATAGTGATATTCCTGTTATTGTAGATTATTGGGCACCTTGGTGTGGACCTTGTAAGATGATGGGACCAAACTTTGAAAAATCAGCAAAAAACTTTCCAGTAAAAACACTTTTTGCAAAGGTAAATACTGAAAATGAGCAACAACTAGGTGCAAGATTTGGCATTAGAAGTATTCCAACTCTAATGATATTTAAAGATGGCAAAGAGGTTCACCGTGCTTCAGGTGCTTTAAGTGAAGAACAGTTAAACTCTTTGGTGAAGCAGTTTATTTAATATAAGAACAGCAGTAATCTGTTACTGTTTTAATCTTCAAATCAAACGATGAGTTAGCAGGAACATTAAATGTTTCTGGAGTATTTAAAGTTTTCCACTCTTCATTTGGAAGCTTTATCTCTAGCTCACCACTTAATATCTCCATTATCTCAGCTAACTCTGTACCAAAAGTATATTCACCTGGTAACATAATTCCTAAAGATTGAATATTTCCATCTGCTAACTCAACTGTTCTACTTGTTACTTTTCCATCATAGTAAATATTTGCTTTTTTTACTATTGTTGCATTTTCTATTTTTGCCATTTTTATTCCTTTTTTATCTCAACTGAATTATATATCCATTTGAAATTTTTTTATAACTGTATTTGTAATATCCATCTAATTCTAAAACAACTCGATAATAGCCTTGATGATTTCCTACTTTAATCTTCTTAAAAATATTTTTTGGATTAGTTTTAAAATATGCTTTGAGATATGTATCTCTCTTAAAATCGAGAACTATTCTGTGTGGTTTTACTAAGAGAAAGTTTCGTATCAATCTATCTTTTGTAATAATTTTCAACTGTTTATCTAAAGTATAAAAAGAGGCATATTTAATAGATGCTATCTTTTTAAATCTTTTAGAAACTGTCCTATCTTTTTGAAAAATATATATAGGTTGATGCCAATCTACGGCATTATGAAGTTCAACTGTTTTACTATCTAAAGAGCCATCAAAATTTTTATAATTAATTGTAATACTCTCAATGCTTCGTGCTTTAGGAGGTAAAAATATAGTAGCTTTTTTAAGAGGTTCTATTGATGTAGTTAAATTTGAACTGTAAGTAATATCCTTTTCCCCTTTTGATGGAAAAAATGGATTTTCACGTGCATCTAAAATAGATAATAATAAAAACTGCAATATTAAAAACTTAATCAAAATTATTCCTCAATCTACTGAGCTGTTGCTTCTTTTAATTCAAAATATTCATGCTGAAGTTCTGCATTTTTATTTTTTAAATTAACTATTTCAGTTTGAAGTGACTCTTTATATTTTTTAAGCCCTATTAACATCTGAAGAGAGTTTGTTCCATAAAAAATTATTCCAAGATAGTATAGAAAAAATACTATCCCAGTAATTGCAAAAATAAAAGATTTTGAAGAGAATCCTAAATATCGCTGAATAATATCTCCAGAAGTATCTATCTCCTCAAAAAGCTCCTCATTTTGCATAAAAAATTCTTAGTTAAATATACGTGAACCTAAATACTCACCATATACAACTTCATTTTCTATCTCTAAAAGACGATTGTATTTAGCTGTTCTCTCACCACGTGCAGTTGAACCAGTTTTGATTTGACCACAGTTAAGTGCCACAGCAAAATCAGCGATGAAAGCATCTTCACTCTCACCAGAACGGTGACTCATAACACAAGTATAACCATTACGTTGAGCAAGACGAACTGTAAGCATAGTTTCACTTACTGAACCAATTTGATTTGGTTTAATAAGAATAGAGTTTGCAATACCTTTGTTGATACCCTCATTTAAGATATTTACATTTGTAACAAAAAGGTCATCACCAACGATTTGAATTTTATCACCAAGTTTCTCAGTCATAAGTTTAAAACCATCCCAATCATCTTCGCTTAAACCATCTTCAATAGAAACGATAGGGTATTTAGAACATAAATCAGCATAATAATCAACTAATTCAGCAGATGTAACAGTACGGTTTTCAGACTCAAGTCTATAACCACCCTCTACAACTATCTCACTAGCAGCAACATCTAAAGCGATAGCAATCTGCTCACCAGCTTTATATCCAGCTTTTTCGATAGCTTCCATAATGATTTGAATAGGCTCTTCATTTGAACTTAAATCTGGAGCAAAACCACCCTCATCACCTAAAGCAGTATTGTGTTTTTTAGCTTTCAAAATAGCTTTTAGGTTATGGTAAACTTCAGCAGAAGCACGAAGTCCCTCAGCAAAATCCTCAAAACCAACAGGAACAATCATATACTCTTGAAAATCTACTGAATTATCAGCATGAGAACCACCGTTGATGATATTTAACATCGGAGTAGGAATAGTCATAGCATTTGCACCACCAAGGTAACGATAAAGTGGCATACCTAAAGATTTAGCAGCAGCACGAGCAACAGCCATAGAAACACCTAAAACAGCATTAGCACCTAATTTACCATAGTTTTCAGTACCATCTATCTCTTTCATAGTTGCATCAACCATAGCTTGATTGAATGGAGATTGACCGATAAGAGCATCAGATATTTCATTATTTACATGAGAAATAGCTTTTAAAACACCCTTACCCATATAACGGCTATCACCATCACGAAGCTCTAATGCTTCACGCTTACCAGTACTAGCACCAGAAGGTACAATAGCACTCTCAACAGTTCCATCACTTAACTCTACTGTCGCTTTAACCGTTGGGTTTCCACGAGAATCCATTACTTCTATTGCACTTACACTATCTATAAACATTAGTTTGCCTTTATTTATAATTATTGAAGCTATTTTATCTAAAATTTACTAATATTTACTCATCTTCCTCTTTAGCAGCCTTAATCTCTTCAGTTGCCATATCTATTACACTACCAACACCCATTGCTACTTTTATCTTCTCTTCTATCTCTTTTGCTAACTCTGGTTCATCTTTGAATTTTTGTTTTACATTCTCACGACCTTGACCCAGTTTAGAATCTTCATAGGAGAACCATGCACCAGCTTTATCTACTATGTCTAGTTTTACACCATAATCTACTAACTCACCCTCTTTAGAGATACCCTCTCCAAACATAATATCAAACTCTGCTTGACGGAATGGTGGAGCTACTTTATTTTTAATAACTTTAGCTTTTACACGGTTACCTATAACACTTTCACCCTGTTTAAGAGAAGCGATACGACGTACATCTATACGTACAGAAGCATAAAATTTAAGTGCATTTCCACCCGTAGTTGTTTCAGGAGAACCATAACCCATCATCCCTATCTTCATACGAAGTTGATTAATAAAAATAACAGTACAGTTCATCTTATGTAAAACACCTGTAAGTTTTCTCAATGCTTTTGACATTAAACGAGCTTGAACACCAACTTGTTGGTCTGTCATCTCTCCCTCTAGCTCCACTTTTGGAGTTAAAGCAGCAACAGAATCGACTACTATCAGATCAACTGCTCCACTACGTGCAATAGTTTCCACAATATCAAGAGCCTGTTCACCATAATCTGGTTGAGAAATTAAAAGATTTTCCACATCTACACCAAGATTTTTAGCATACCCAACATCAAGAGCGTGTTCGGCATCTATAAATGCTGTAACACCCCCATTTTTTTGACACTCCGCTGTTATCTGAAGTGCTAAAGTAGTTTTTCCTGAACTCTCAGGTCCATATACCTCTATCACACGTCCCTCAGGAACACCACCTATTCCAAGTGCCAAATCAAGACCTATTGAACCTGTACTAATAGCTTTTATCGGTTCAATGTTTTTATCGCCTAAACGCATTAAAGCACCTTTACCAAATGCTTTGTCTATCTGTTTCATCGCTAAATCTAGTGCTTTTTGTTTATTTGCGTCCATCTTTTACTCACTTATTTTTTATTTTTGTTCATTATATACAAATAGAAAACTATTTTGTAAAACTATTTCATTTTGCCATATTTTTTATTAAAAATTTTGTAAAATCATCTTTAGGAATAGCTTTAGAATAATGATACCCTTGAAGCTCATCACAATCCATATTTTTTAATAAATCTACATGTGATTGTGTCTCTACACCCTCTGCAACTGTTTTAAATCCTAAGGAGTGTGCCATCGATATAATCGTTTGAACAATAACTCTATCTCCCTCATCATCTACTATACCCAACACAAACGCCATATCTATTTTAAGTGTATTGATTGGAAATTTTTTAAGATATGCTAGAGAGGAATAACCTGTTCCAAAATCATCTATGGCGATACTTACACCTATACTTTTTAACTCATTTAAGATTCTCATAGTTGTATTTATATTGCTCATCGACATCGTTTCTGTTATCTCAAATTCAACTTGAGAAGCATCAACATCATATTTGTTCATCATACTCTCAATAAATGGAACTAACTCTTTATCTTGAAACTGTCTAGGAGAGAGGTTAATCGCTATTTTTAGATTTTTAAAACCCTCTCTATTCCACTCTTTAATATGTGAAATAGACTGCTCAATAATCCAATTACCCATATCAACTATCATTCCTGTGCTTTCAGCTACATGAATAAACTCATCAGGGAATATCAATCCTTTTGTTGGATGGTTCCATCTAATCAATGTTTCAGCACCTAAAACGATACCTGTATGAGCATTTACTTTTGCTTGATAATAAACCTCTAAACCAGTTTTACTATTTATAGCCTCTTTTAAATCTTGTTCGATACTCATCTGTGAAGAGATATAATTACCCATATTTTTAGAGTAAACTTTATATCTATTTCTTCCATCTTGTTTAGCATCATACATCGCTGTATCTGCATTTGTAATAAGTTCATCCATATTACTTGAGTTATCTGGAAACATCGCTAAACCGATACTTGTTGTGATGTAGAGCTGATGAGAATCTATTATATGTTGTCCAGCAAAAGCATCTAAAATTTTTTTTGCAATAAACTCTACATTTTCAACTGAGTTTATCTCTGGTAAAAGAATAACAAACTCATCTCCCCCTAATCTTGCTAAAGTATCTGATATACGTATCTGCTTCTGCAACACTTGTGAAACATATACAAGAAGTTTGTCTCCTGTACTATGACCTAAGGTATCATTTATCAATTTGAAATGGTCTAAATCTAAGAAAATCACAGCTACTTTTTTACTATTTCTTTGTGCAGATTGAAGTGCTTTATGAGTTCTATCTTTAAATAAAAATCTATTTGGTAACTCTGTTAATGTATCGTAGTAAGCTAATTTATCAATCATTTTTTTATTTTCAACATCTTTAGATATATCCATACTTACCGCTGTCATTTTAACAGAACCATCTACTTTTTTTCTAACTTTTCCTTTTGTGTGAATATTAATAGAAAGATTATCAATCTCCATAATATATTTTATATCAAAACTTGAAACCTTCTCTATCGCTTGATGAAATACTTTATTTACATATTCATAATTATCAGCTGATATTAACGACTTAAATTTATCCCAATCTATTTTAGAATTTTTATTTATTTTTAGAATTCGATATATTTCATCACTTAAAGTTAATTGATTTGTAACAATATCATACTCCCAGCTTCCTATGTTAGCAATATGTTGTGCATCTTTAAGATGGGACTGATTTTCTATCAATTTTAGATTTAATTCATCAGAGATTTTTAAATAATCGATTATATTTTTAACCATAAAATTTGCAGATTTAGCGATAGAACCTATCTCATCTTCAGATGAGATATTTAAATCAAATGTATGGGGGTTATTTGGGTCAAAATTATTTAAAGATTGTGCTAACACTCTTAAATTTTTTAGGGAATTATAAAGTATATAACTAAGAAGTGAGAGCGAAACCATAAAAATAAGAATTCCTAACAGGAGCATAGAATAAAATTTTTGCATATATCTTTCATAGTTATCATTTGAATACACTAAAACCATCTCCCCTATTACAATCGATGTAGTTGGGTCAATAAGTTCAGTTACAGAGATGATTTCATCACTCTTTTGATATTCTTGAAATGTTAGTATATGTTTTGTGCAGATTAAATCTTTTTCAAACTCTTTTGCTTTAATCTTTACAAGTAAAATATTAGGATTTTGAATAGCTTTATTTGTAATCTCATCAACTGCTTGAACAAATCCATAACTGATATTTAGTGCAAGTGATGGTGCTATTGTTTGCTCGATAATAGAAATTTTATCTTTTTCTAAACTCATATAAGCACTACTAAATATCTGTTGTACACTCACTGCTATAAAAGCTATGAATATAATAGAAAACAGAATGAGGCGTGAAATTACTTTAAATGTAATCGATTTTTTATCTAAATTCATCTATAAAATATTCTCTTTCTTATTAATATTACTACCATAAATACTCGATATATCCAGTAAGATAGGACGAAAAGATATATTATATAATCTGATAGCATCTAAATTTAATACAGGTTTCACTTTTTTTCCTATATTTAATGAAATCATAATACCATATTTTAAATCATTCTCTAAATATGCAAAAGTTAAAGCTTCATTTTCATCTGCCTGACGAATCACTTTTTTGATATTTTCAAACTTACTTGGAAATGTATAATAGATATTAGCATTACAACTATCTACTTTTTCATAGGGTATTACTACTGTTCTAACTTTATAAGATTTTAAACCTTTTGAGTATTTATAATCTATCTTATTTTTTAGTAACAAAGCATTTTTATAATCTATTTTAGTATAGATTAAAGCTATTGTTATCATATCATTTTTTGTTTTCTCTCGATAGGAATAATCCATCAGATAGAGTTTAGGAACAATAGTTGCATGAATTTTTAAAATTGAGCTATTTATCGTTGTTCCAAAACTTACAGATATTGTGATAAGAAAAATTAAAAGAAGTTTCATCCTAAAATTCCAATGATGCTTTTAGCATAAAAGCTCTTCCACCATCATCAAAATCAGTTGCATAACTATTTGCTGGTAAAGCATAATATCTTCCACTATCAAACATATCTTTTACAAGAAAAGAGGTTGTAAAATCTTTAAAAATATAGGAGATTGTTTGGTTAAATATAAAACTTTTCTTCATCTCATCACGAGTATCATTTTCTAAACGTTTAGAACTCGATATATATTTAAGAACTGAACCAAATATATACCCATTTTGTGTGTCATAAGTTAGGGTTGTAGATGCTAGAACATTGGCTACATCTGCTAGATTATCTCCATTATCATCCGTAGCTTTTATATAAGAACTAAAAAGATTTAACTCTATTTGTGAATTTGGTGAATAGATATATTCGAACTCCATTCCAACAAACTCATTTTTAGAATTTTGAATATATTTTCTACTACTATCTTTTGTAATCATATCATCAATAACACTGATATAAAAATTTGTTCTTAATACATTATTTTGGTTCTGTTTGAAGATAAAACCTGTTTCAAAACTTTCCGATTTTTCTGCATTAAGTTTACTATTTGATGTTAGTTCAATCCATGAAGGCGCTCGAAATGAGTAGGAATGAAGTGCTTTAAAATTTAGTTTCTCTGTAATCCTATAAACCAATCCAATATTTGGAGAGTAGGAGTTCCCAAAATCTGAATAGGAGTCATATCTAAAACCAATAGAGATATCTAAATCTGAAGAGACAGCATAGTTATCATTTGCATAGATAGAATATATCTCTCTTTTTAAACTAGGTTTCGAGATAGGTGTGGAGTTTTCTGAATTGAAGAACCAACGACTCTCAATAGTTTTACTTGACTCATATCTTAAACCAACTAAAAGTTCATTGTTTTCTAAAGAGCTAGAGAGTAAATTTGCCTCACTAAAGTATGTTCTTTCTTTATATTTTGTATCAATTATTGCACTACTAGTATAGGGAATATCTCCACTTTGAATATAACTATTGTATCCTGCTAAAATACTAATTTGATTCTCTTTATTTATACTATTTTTATATGTGAGCTGAGAAAAAATTGTATTATTTTCAATATTAAATCTATTTGAAGTAGTATCTAACATAGAAAAGAACCCATAAGCCATTCCCATATTTGATTTTTTAACTCGTCCTAAAAAAGAGAGATGTTCATCACTTATATTTACTCCAACAGAATAATCTTTTAGATGTCTATCTGTTTCACCTGTTTGTCCACTTGGATTTTTTCCTAAAAAGATAGTGTTATCATCACGTGTAAAATAGCTATCAACAGCTATCTTCACATCACCTACATCAGTAATAAGTAAAGTCCCAATATTTCTTGAACTACCAATAGAACTAAAAACTAAATTTTTAGTTGCATTATCTGACGATTTTGTAATGATATTAATAACACCACTAATAGCCCCCGAACCATATAAAATAGAACCTGCACCACGAATAACCTCTATTCGTTTTACCATCTCAATAGGGAAATCAAGAAAGTGATAGATAGAACCTCTATATGAGTTATTTATAGTTACCCCATCTATCATAAGTTTTACTTCACCCTTTTGAGTAACCCCACGAAAGACAACAATAGGAACACCTGTTTGCTCCTTTTTAAGTTGTACTCCTGGAACTAATCCCAAAGCTTCAAAGATATTATTTATCCCCAATTTTTGTAATTTATTGCTATTGAGTACAGTCACAAAAGAGGGTGTATCATCGATATTTAATTTTGTTTTAGTGGCTATTTCACTCACTTCATCAAGAGAGTTTAAAAAATCCAACTCAACATCTTCAATCGCAAATAAACTTGTTACAGATAAAAAATATAATAACTTTCTGATACTATTTCTCCAATAAATAAAAATATTTCTAATACTCTTACAGTATACATTTATGCTAATTAAAACTCTCTTTATAAGCTATTTAAATAGATAACGTAGAGTAAAAGAGAGTGTGTTTGAGTTAAAATGTTTTGATTTAACTGTATCAAAATCGGTTCTAATCTCTATTGGTGTTGACCTATTTAAATATTTTAATGCAATACCATAAGTAAGCATTGTATCATCCATCTCTACACCTTGTGTTGAAAATGTATATGATGAATTTCGAAATTTTGCTGTTGCTTTTGAGTGTGTATCTCCAAAATCTTTTCTATATCCTAATTTTAATTCTGGTAAAAATATATTTGACCAAAAACCCATTTTTGTTGAAAATGAACTTCCTATTAAAATAGTTGATTTATATAAATCTTTATTTGAAACACTCAAATCCAAATCACCAGCCCCACTCTCTTGATAAATATCTGTTGAAGAGATCGAAGATGAAAGAGAGATATTTGGTACAATTTTCAAACCATTCCATCTATATTTTAATCCTGATGAAAGTGCCAGATTTGAAAGAGAGGAGTTATAAGAAGATGTAGCTTCTCTTGTACTATCACCTAAATATATATCTCTTGAACCACTATTTTCACTAAAACCTTTTGTAAAATAAAGCTGTGTATAGGTATCTTTAAAATTCTTAGCAAAATAGAGATAGAGTTGATTTTGTTTTGATAAAATTTGCTGTTTTGAGACACTATTTGATGATGTTAGTGTGTTAGTTCCATATGAAAAAGCAATTCCATATTTACTATTTACATCTATTTTTGTATCATATCCAACTAAAAAACCTTTTCCATCAAGTCTAAAACCATCTCTTTTATCTACACTATTTTGTTTTGCTGTTGTGTTATAACCCTGTATCCAAATGTTATCTCCCTCTATCCCTTTTTTTGTTTTAATAGAAAGATGCTCTTTTAGTACAGAAAGAGAGGAGTTCATAGTATTGATGGAAGAAATAGATGTACTTGGTAATGATGGTCTCATTGTTTGCAATGAACTTTTAAACATCTCTTTTGAAAGTGTACTATTTAAAAGTGTAATCAGCTCTTTATCTTTACTAGAGTTAATTCCTGAAAACAAACTGTTATAAATATCAGCATCACTAGAACCTTTTTCAATTCCTAACACCTGAATATCTGTTACAGTTTTATATATAGAAAGGTTACTCTCACTCTCCTCTTTAATAAATCTAAAAAGGTTTCCATCTTGTGGTATTGTTAAATTATTATAATAAAGTTTTCCACTATTTGCATTCAAAAGAACATAATCAAAATTATTTGCATCGACGATATCTATACTACTAATATTTATATCATTCTCTGCTATAACAAAACCACTATCTATAATATTCAAATTATTTATAGAAACAGTTCCACTCCCTTTATGAACAATATATGCACCATCTGTTAAAGTAGTTTCATCTGTTAAAATAATTTTAGCTTTTGAAGTTTTATTTTTAATATATATCCCACTTCCTTCACCATAAAAATTATTTTGTTTTTCTAATGTAAGAGTACCATCCCCATCTAAAGAGATAACAGCACTATCTTTTAGTGTTACATCTCCTCTAAAATTAATATTTCCACTTTTACTATAAATAGAGCTTTTACCACTCCCTACTACATCCCCATCTATCTTTATATCTCCACTCTCACTATATACTCTTGTTGTACTACTAAGTGTTATATCTTTAAGATTTACTTCTCCCTCTCCTAATGCATATAATGAACTATTATT